>Ga0041059_1000166_pt1 | contig 41907 bp, 38 predicted proteins | sample AraColnosormetaG_FD_56232 | JGI IMG/M metagenome (GOLD analysis project Ga0041059, IMG submission 56232) | Arabidopsis roots microbial communities from North Carolina, USA - Col MF nosort | ecosystem: Host-associated > Plants > Roots > Unclassified | place: USA: North Carolina | collected...
GAGAAAGAGAGGGAGAGAGAGAGAGGGAGAGAGAGATATCTCATTTATTTTGCTATGGTAGGAAAGAAAAAAGAGGAAGATTGGTTTTAGAGGGTATAAATGACTTAACACACATAAAAAAAAGATGTGAAAACTTAAGCATGTGTGAATGAAACAGAACTTGAAAAAGTGTGGTAAAGGGTAAATATCTCTACGTAATATTACGTCTATGATTTTTGCCCATAGTTTTTTTTCCTTTCAAGATATGAATTACATATATATATTCAACAAAATATGCAAAGAGTAGAAAACATTGTTAACAAACTACCTTCCCACTTTGATCATTGACATAAGCTAGTATTTGGGCGATAGTATGAATGTTAGTGGAAACTAACTCAGTGATTTGGTCTTAACATGAAGGCACCAAAAGTTTCTGGAAATTGGTGCTACAATTAAATTTCAGATTGGTTAATTACAATTATTCTAATAAATGATAACAAATTACATTTGGAGACTAATACGTTGATCTTATTGCATTTTACGGAAAAATCTTTGGTGACATCATTTTCCATGTTCCAGAAAAACCGTGTGGATGCAGTAGTATTGAGATATAGTTCGCCTTCAATTGAGAAGGTAAATTTAAAACACAAAATCCAAACTTAAACAGAAAAATCAATGAGCATAATACATAATGGTTTAACCAAAGAGAATGTTACAACTATAATTTATTTGTTTAGAAATGACCACAAACGGTTTTTGGATTAACACCAGTGAGAATAACGATAAGAGGCTCACCTTGTAGTTGATCGAGATCATTACAAAATTTACATGCAAGTTTGTCCCATACAGATATGTAAGTTGTCTCACCACTAACGGAACAAAAAAATATACGTAGTTATTAATGTAAATTATGAGTCTTCACCATCTAGACTAACTAAAGCAGTCACAAAATTTGCAAAACAAAAGAATAAATCACCTTTCAAAAATGCACGTAAGAATAACATTGTTTGTAGTCTTAGGAGGAATTGTGGACACATCCAACTTATCGGAACTGCGAATACATGATATCTTGCAAAAAGAAACCAAAAATATAAAACAATCGGAGAAACTATCAAAAATATTCATGTGGTATTTCGTAGTGGATATTGTCAACATGATTCATTGAAGTATGATCACTGAAAAATATTGATATAACCCTATTTTTATTGCTTTTAGCTATGATTTAGGTATAGGTTTTAGAGTCCTTTTGTTATTTCTAGAGTCTTTTCGAGCGACACCAATACCTGACGACAAATCGAAGACGCAACTTATTGATGTTTTGAAGTTTCCAAATTCGGTCCAAAACTTTCTCTTATTTCTAAAGAAGGTCCATCACGTTTTTAGGTCATATATATAGTTTTAAAGCTCATTGTTTAGACCTAAGCTTGGAGAGGCTAATCTCCTCATCTCTTTTGTACTTTGGGAGCAAAACCATGTGGAGACTCCCGTTGGAGAAGATCTTCTTTACTCTTTCTCTTGCTGTTATTCATTTCTTGTTTAGATTATGATTTGTGTTTCTTTGATCATGTCTGAATAATCAACTTGTTAGGTTTAGGGTTTCTCATTAGGGATTCATATGGTTTAGTAGATCGCCCCTTTGCTAGGTTATCTGTAAAATTCTTCATCTTTAATTGTTCTTAATGCTAGATCTAGATTGATCACCTAGAACTTGAATCCAGACAATAGATATACCCACCATAGGTATCTGTAGTTGGATCTATTATTTGATGAGCCTGGTTTATAGGTGTGTAATAAGAATTGGCCTTTCTACTAAGGTGAACAATTGAACTCGTTTAGAATTCATGTTTAGGTTAAAGATCTCTCGGCTTCTCCGGTTATTCTTAGCTATAGGCATAGGGAGTTTCGCGGAACACCACCGGTTATTCCATAATTAGAGTTTGAGTTTAAGAATGGTTCGATAACAACCTAGCTATTATTAGATCTACTAACCAATAGTTTCCTGAGAATACCGCAAGCCTGACGTTTTTACTTTCTTATCTTACCACCTCAAATTTGCTATTGCTTCCTTTTGTTTCTTTTTATTTTCATTATTATCTTACTTAGCTTAATTCAAAATCTTGGTCTATTGTGTGATCCAGAGAGCTTTGTGGAATTCGACCCTTAAGTGCTACAATCGATCTCTTATTTGAGAGAGTGATCTTAAGGCAATTTGACCTATATCAAATATCTTGTAGTCGTGGTTAGTTAGACGGTAGGAGTTAAGTTGTTTTTTCACATCGTAATCATGGATTGAGAAAATGTTAACCTCTATAAGTTTAGGCTTAAAATTATGAAGAAGACATGGTTGGATAGATTCTTGTATAACATTAGCCTATATTAATAGATATTAAGGAAATAATAAATTTAGATGTAAACAGAAAATGAAAATATAATTGTGGTAGGGTTTTAGTTTACTACACATTTTCATCTATTAGAAGAAAATCAACGCTGAGAAGAAGATTATTACGTTTGAAATCACGTACTTTCCACGATTGGGTTAAGCGAACAACAAAAGTTTGAGAGTCAATTTTGCCATCTACAACATCAAGTGTGGAATATGAGAGGGGATTCTCGTTTGTTTTCAAAGTATTTGGGGACATTACCTACTCTAGGGTTTTTAAGAGAAGGAAATGATTTGGATTGTAGACAACACAATTGGTTTATAATAGGATTCGAGCACATTAAAATTGATACACGCGAGTTTAAAGGAAGAGGCGAGACTGAGGGAATTGATAGAATTCGAAATTGACAGTTTTGGGAAATATGACTTTAATCACATTAAAATAGAGTTTTTAATTGGCAAAGATCACATTAATCCGATCCGTTATTCAATCATTATGAATTTTATGGTCTTGTATTGTTTTTAAACCCTATAATTATTGAGAGTTAATTTTTTTTATTTTTGTTACACGTACATTTGGGGAAGAGTTAAGATGATTTCACATTCCATATGGATTGGTGTTACGTATTTGGAATTTTGATTATATATTAAGGAGAGTAGTAAAACACGGTAACAAATTTAGCATATAATACTAGATTATGACCCGCACATACGTGCAGGGTTTTATATTTTAAAAAATGTATTGGAATAAACTTTTAATGAAAGATATTGTAGAGTATAAATTATAATCTACATACCAATGTGTATATTGTTATTTATGACACAATAGTTATGTTGTGAACCGCACATTATGCTAGTTGTAAGTATTATCATATTCATTTGGTTTTGATAAAAGTTTGTATTAATATTTTTTTGAGAAAACTACAAAATCTACCACATTTCCCCAATTTCTTTTAAAATCTACAACATTTCAAAACTCCTTCCAACCCATACCACATTGCCTACTTGAATTTTCCATATTACCCTCACGGTTTGTAGCAGTTTTTGCGCCTACCTGAACTATTTCATTTTCTTTTTATCTCTCTTCCCTAGGAATCGTGCGGGTAAAGAACACATCGTTATCTCCCCTCATAGATTTTCGTCTCTCTCTCTCACTTTCTCTTTCTCTTTCTTCGTTATCTCCTTTCATCGGATTTTATAACTTGTAAACATTTTTTGATTCTCTGCACATAACGCTCTATCGATTCTATCCCCCAATTTTGTTCATCCAAAGTCAGTTTGTAGAACATAATTAATTAGTAGTGCTCATCTGTCCTGATTTAATCGTTTCATCCCTAATTATTATTAGGTTTTTTGTCGTTCTGTGTGATTCTTTTGATTTGTTGGATTAACAAATTCGGTTTCTTCTTTGTTTCTCCCCGCTACAGATGAGGTCCTCCACGAGTAAATCAAAACAAAAGTCCCCTCTTGGCAGTTTCAGGCGGACGGTATCGTTCGAAGATGATGACGATACTTTCGTCTCCGCCAGATCATCCGCCGAGACGCTCTTTGACCTCTAGGAAGACTGGTTATCCTTGAAGTAAACATGGATAGACTTCCCAAAAGGCTCTACGCCATTGATTGCTATCCGCCATGTGGTCGTATTAATGCCTACTCAAAGCCTGAGTATCTTCTTGATCTCGTCAAAATCCTAGATGGGACAAGAGAGTTAAATTATCTCAGCGTCTCATGCTTTGGTCCGCTGTTTCAGCTTTCTGTCCGCAAATGTTCTTTTTCTGGTAAATTAGTCCATCAGATGTTGTGTAGAGGGCTCTACACAGGAAAAAAATACAAACTTTGGTTTATTTTTGCCGATCAGCCATTCCGATTTTCATTAAGAGAGTTAACTATTCTGACTGGTTTGAATTGTCGGCCATACCCCCACCGGCAAATATATTAAAGTCGGAGCAACCCATCAAACGAAGACATCTTTACTGGAATATGCTTATCGGTAAGGATCACCCTATCGTTCTCATCAAAGACATTATTGAATGGTTGAAGAAAGAAAAGATGAACCCAAAAGAAGAGAAGAAGGAAAACTGGAGAAGGCTTTGTCTCGCTGTTATCGTCATCGTGGAAGGGATATTGATCCGCAGTTCCCAACCCGTTAAAGCTTCCATGCAAGTTGTTGAAATTGTCAAGGATTTGGAGACTTTTGAGGCGTATCCCTGGGGGCCTGAGTCCTTCCTTCTCACAATGCGAATGGTTAAAATCAGTTAGAAGGTTAGCAATCTCTCCGGACGAATTGCCAAGTTCAACCAGTCTCATTCTTTAACCGACGGAGTTCCTTCTTGTCTTCCAACTGTTTATGTTAAAGGTCATCCATGAGTTAGAAAGACATATAATTTGAGTCAATTTTAAAGTTTACATTCAAATGGTTCTCATAATATAAATATATATATATTTTTATATATGTATATATTTTATAGAGTTTATCTACACTATTAATATCATAAACTTTTATAGATCGGTAATGTCGTTGATAAATATTTTTCGTTGCTAAATTAATAATATCATGGGTGATTTGCAAAAATATCTTTTTCTACTATCTTTTTGCACCAATACCCTTTTCTTTTGTCCATTTTTAAACATACCTCTTCTCTTGAACAAAAAGATCAAATTACCTTTTGATAATGAGAACATGTAATTAGAAACTGAAATTTTTCCGCCAAAAAAAATTTTCTGCCAAAACATTTTTTTTCCCGCCAAAAATGTTTTTCCCTCACCAAATTTTTTTTTTCCTGCCAAAATAATGCAATTAAAAATCCTTGTAAAGTTTTTAAGAACCCTTTAAAAACTCTTTAAAAACCTTGTAAAGTTTCTTAAAAGCTTTGTAAAGATGTTAAAAAGTCTTGTAAATCATTTTAAAACCTATTAAAATCTTTATAAAGTCTTTAAATACATATGTAAATACTTTAAAACCCCTTTAAAAACTTTTATAAATCTTTTATAACCACCATAAAAGGTTTTAAAATGATTTACAATTTGCGAATATTTTAAAAAATTTGTAACTCTTTTTGAACCATTTTAAAACTCTTGTGAACCGTACAAAGGTTTTAAAAAGATTTCAAGAGTTTTTAAAGGTTTTTAAAACCCTTATAAAACCTTTATAAATCTTTTAAATACCCTTGTAAATTTCTTTAAAACTCATGTAAACCTTTTAATAAATTTTGAACAATTTTGAAACTCTTGTGAACCCATACAGAAGGTTTTAAAAAGATTTCCAAGAGTTTTTAAAGGGTTTTAAAACCCTTTTCAATCTTTTAAAAACCCTTATAAATCCTTTGAAACCCTTGTAAACCATTTAATAACTTTCAAACCATTTTAAAAAACTTATGAACCTTTACAAAAGAATTTAAAAAGATTTACAAGAGTTTTAAAAGGGTTTTAAAACCCTTGTAAATCCTTCAAAAAGCTTTTAAAAACCCTTGTAAATCCGTTAAAACTCTTGTAAAGCCCTTAAAAATCTTTTAAAAACCCTTGTAACGTTATTTCATAGTTTATATTACATTTATACAACATGAATATATTTATTGTATAAATACAGTATATAAAAACTAAAGTTAGAATATTTTATTAACTTTTGGTTTGTTTAGGTTAGACTTTAGATACACTAAAATTGGTACAGTTCGGTTCAGTTTCGATTTTTGATTTTTTAATTCATAAAAGTATAAATTTGCTCTATAAGTAAATCTTATTTTAGTATTAGTGTATCAGTTTGGTACACTTCAGATGTTTTTGTTTTATTTTTTTTTGGGCCAAATTAACCCCTTGTTTTAGTTAGTATTAAATAGTTAATACACCCATATATTTTCATATAAACAAATAGTTAACTAAGGTGCAGGTTTTGTTTGAAATAACTTATTTCGTTATGTTTATACTTTTTTTTTCAATTTCTTTGCTAATTTCATTCGACTACAAACAGTAAATTTACTACAATGAAACTTAAAATGCACACATACAAGGACTTAAAACCCAGTTTTCTATCTATGAAACGCTTAGGATTTTTCATTCAACTTAATTCATATTGTCATAAACTAAAATGCATTAAATATACAATATTTAGAAACGGTGTAAAACGTCAAAAGATGTCAATTATGTTGATAACTAATAAGATATTGTTTGTGAGAGTTAAATAAAGAAAAGTTATTTTTACTAATATAAAATTACTAAATAATAACGTTAATAAAGATTTGATACTATAAATACATGCAGAAATCTTCACTGGTATAATAGAAACAAAAAATAATAATTAAGAATAAAAGCTCAAAATATTTTAAGATGGAGAATAAAACCATGTTCATGATATTTTCTTCGATCATGATTTTGCTATCGTTTTCTCATCCAACTTTGGCCAAAGAAGGCGATAATGACAAGCAAGTCCTCATTTTAGACGACGAGTTTGATGCGATGATTGCAAGGTCACCGACAGCGGAAGATTATAACGAAAATGTTGGTCGTAAATATTCAAAGAAACAAAAAGAATATCTACTGAATTGTAGTATAAAGATGGACATCCCAGACCCAGACAAATGTATAGAAGAAGTGTTGGCTGAAATTATTCAGAACAAAAGTGCTTCAAGGGATTGTTGTTTGGGGATAGTGAAAGCTGGAAAGGAATGTCACATGGAATATATGAAATTAATTTTTCAAATCTATCAACTCAAACGTTTTACTTCTAAAAGGTTTTCCAAAACTAATGAAATATGGAAGAGATGTTCCACTGGAATTGGAGCTGTTTCACCATATTCTGGTTAAAAAAACTATAACTAATTTCATTATATGAAAAACACTATTATTTTTGATCGATTTTGTTTTATGTGATTTTAGTTTTTCCTTTGCCAACATGGAACCATTAATTATACCAACAATTCGATTTGGTTTTACTTATCAAACATATGACAAGAAATGGGGAGCCGTGACAAGATGTAGAAATCTTTGGTCATATAAATATTATCACTAACATTATATTTTCTTTGATTAAATTAATAACACACTTAAAGTGTGTTTTCGTGCCTTCGTGGCTTACCCATGGTATATTGTCTTTATATCTTGGCTAATATGTGGCTCTCATGAAATTTAATTATGCACTATCGTTTGTGATTACATTAGTTTTGTTAATCATACACTATCCGTTTAAGTGTATCTTGGTTATACGTGACTTTGTTAGAAATCACATTCTAATCGATAAGCTACTCATATATGCTGATTAAATGTTATTATGTTAAACTATTAGTAAACTTAATACATATTATTTGGCTTAGAAAACATTACTAAAAATTATAATTAGACTGTAAAATTTAGCGTTAGTCTTAGTTTGACTCATGTTAAGAAAATTTCTATATAATTGACGTTATGATTGTGAGATTGGTAAATAAAGAAAAAAATATGAAATAACTTTATTTTGCTGATTCTTTTCTTTTCAAAGTATAAATTTGATATGTTTGAGCAAATCCAAAATGATATTGCCAAATAGGAACACATTCAATATGATTATGAAGAAGGGGGCCTAAAATTATAATATGATGGCGGAGGACTTTTTTTGCAACAACAAGTTCTGCCTCCATTTAAACACATTCCTCCATAACTTGTCTCGTCGCACTGTTTTTTTGCAGTCGGCACATGATATATTTAAATCTAAACATATGAGCATTTGATACAAACTTGCTTGTCCTGTGAACCAAATATATAAGACAAAAAACACAACCAATACATTCAAAAAACACAACCAATACATTCAAAGATCACCCACCATCACAAAAATTGGTTTTTGTATTTGAAATTTATGAACCAAATAATGACTTACGTGCAATGAAAAGCAAGAAAATGGTTGATATCAGAAGAAATTATGTTCCATAAGCATCTGCAGATTTCTCGCTTTTCATTTTCCATAGATATCTAACTTCTTCTCTTATATATATATAAACTTCTTTTTTTATAATATATATATATATATATATATATATTCATATTGTTTCCCAGTTTGGTTGTAGATCTTTTTTGATGTTCTTGACTTCTTGCTTGCTCCAATGCTCCAATGCTCCTTAAATTAAGTCTTATATGATGGGTCAAAAATTTAACAATTAATGTAACAAAATTCAAAACACAAATCTTTTTCCATACAATTTTATTTTGGATAAATAAATGATGACTGCAAAATAAATAATTGTGCTTTTGTCAAAATAATTTTAAGTTGAGATACTGTATAATATTTGGCAGGAAAATTTTGGCGAGAAATCTATTTTCGAAATATTTTAGGCGAGAAAAAACAATATTTTATTTTGTTAACCTAAAATATTATCATAATAAGGATAAAATGGTCATTAAAAATTAAAAGAGTGTAAATGAAAAAGGCCAACACGAAAGGGTATAATTATAAAGGAGTAGTGTTAAAAGGGCATTCTTAACAATTTTTCTAATATCATGATAAATATTTGTAATTTTAGTATTTAGATACCCGGAAATATTTAATTTTATTTATAACATATTATTTCTATTATTATTTTAGTTTAGTTGCTAATAATTTTATGTGTACATAATATCTTAAAGGAAAAAACAAATAAGATCTTGTATCTCTAAACATATTATGATTTGAGTCATTTGACAAAAATAAAATATTTGATAGAATGTATGTCGCATATTTTGTTTTGGCTATGTACTTAATTTGTTATATTTGGTAAATGAGAATATATTGGAATATATTTATAACATAAATATGTAAACAAGTTTCTTTATAATTGGTTCTTATGAGCTCTAAATAAAATCTAATGGCAAAAAACAAAACAACATAAAAATTATTACTTATATTTTATTAATAAAATATTTTGTATTTTGAATTAATGACATTTGATTTTTGTCGATTGTTTTTGTTTTATCTCTAACAAATTAAAAAATACAAAATATTTTGATTTATATTCGAAATAAATATATTGATGCTGAATATTCAGTTATCATTTAATATTCAGTGTTGTTTCCTTTTTGGTTTTTGTAGACAAGTTGTGGGTTCAGAAATCCACACTGGAGATTTATATTTAGGTTTATGTGAAAAAGAGCTAGATATTCAATAAAACTTTGAGAATTATATTGCTAAGAACGAATGGATTTTATTGATGAGAATCAAGTGAATACAAGGTAGAGTATGAGAATACAAGTATGTGATGTATTAAGCGTTTGTGGGCAAAATAGGCCATGTCTTCTTCAAGTTAGCCTCTCTGTTTATATAGGTCTTCTTCCTAGGTCATTTGGTTCGAGGTCAGCGCAAACTTCTCCTACATTTCAGGTCTGTTCCAAACTTCTTTTATATTTTAGTTTCGTTCCGAGATTCCCTCTTGGCTGATTCCTGATCTGTTGCTAGCTGCGCATCTCTTCTTAGTGGGCTGACAGGCCTGATTTAAATCTTAGAGCCTAATTAATGTTTACGCACGTGAGAATTCGAGGTGCGAATTCCTGCTCCAACAATAGCCCCTAGTCCATCGAGTGAGTGAGCGAGCTCGATGTGCGGAAAACAAGGTTTGATGTGATAGCGTAAATATTACTTGGGTGACGTGAGATAGGTGATTGGATCTCATGTATTTCTTTGTTCAGGCTGGGCGAACTCGAGTGTTTCACTTGTAGGATATCAGTTATGTTTGTGCTTCGGTTGGTCAGTTCTTGGCAAGTTACGCTGCGCATTTCGAGGACCTCTGAAGTAAGATCACAAAAAGGATTCGCCAGTTTTCAGAAGCTGGGCTTAGTGGTATCGCAATATTCTTAATGAAACCGTCGTGTCCTCCTTGTTCGAACTTTTCTATGTCAAGTTGCAATCTTAAGAGGTGGCTTTTGACATGGTTGTTGTAGATGAGCTCCGATGAGTCGAAACCTATGAAGGTTGAGCTGCGTATTTACGGACTTTTGGAAGCAAGATTACAAATGTAATTACGAACTATTAGTGGTGGGCCTATTGTATCGTAAGATTACGAATGAGTTTGCCAAATTCTCTTAATTTGGAGTGAATTGGTGTTGGGTGATGAGATCGATGAAGGATCAAAAATTATTTGATGCTAGGATTACGCAGTCCTATGTTACGCACTTAGATGGTCTAAGATTGTTTTAACCTCATGTTAAGTGTGGACCTGTTGTAAGGTTATTCACTTAACTGGTTTGAGGCTATTCGGTTTTAATACCTAAAATTCAAAACTTTGCTGATAAGAAGCATGAAAAATAATTTCTGCGCTCGAGAGTTAATCTGCCTATGTACTAGTGAAGAGATACATAAACGGAAATCAAAAGGCAAGCGGACGAGCTGACACTTGTATCAGCGACATGCTAATAGTGTCCTATCTGACGGGAAAGGATCGGTTTAACCAACGAGCTGAAAGCCATGTATCTTAAAAAGTCAAATATGCCTTATATGCGAATTGGAAGCAAATGAGCTAAAAGGAGTTTCGGTGTAAAAAACTAGGTCCGCGAAGCAACGCATAGGCCTAGTTTTTTTGGCATTAAATGAGGTGCTTTATCCTTTAGACTCTGTGAATCTAAGGGCTAGGACGGCGGTCTCTTCTTCGGCTTTGGCGAAGTAGAGAGCCTTGTGGAGGGCATCATCTAATGTAACTGGTTGTCGGAGAGTGAGTTCCTCACAGAATCTTGAGGAAAACATTAATTCGTTGCGGAGGGCCGCTATGGCTACTTCCTCGTTCAGGTTCACAATTTTTGACTTGATTCCTTAGAACTTTTCGACGTAGGATCGTAGGGATTCGTTTTGGAGCTGAGTTAAGTCTCATTGGTCAGCCTGAGATGTTTTATTCACGATGAGCACCAAGTATTGCTTGAGGAAAGCAGCTGCGAGTTGATCGAAAGTAGCGATAGTGTTTCCTTCGACGCTTGTGAACGAATCTAGAGCATGGCCTACGAGGTTTTCTGCGAAAAAGCGATAGTGGCCTGCTTCGCTTTCCTCGTCTGCCAGGTACGCTAGTGTTATGGCTAGCCGGAAAGCTCTAAAATGAACCTTCGGGTCGGCCGTTCCATCGTACTCCGGGAAGCAGAGTCTCTCGGCGACTCGGATCCAAAAATGGGCAATTCTGTCCGTGAACGGGGCACGCTTTGTCATCTCTATTACTCGATCTATGTCGGGAGCGTTGCTCACAGCCAGGTGCATCCATGAGTGCATTTGAGCCATGTGCGTTTGACATTTGAGCCAGATATATAAAGAAACTACAACATATAAAATATCCAAAAAATGTTTTTTAATAAAAAATAACACCTTACAAAAACACCCTGCGATTTTTCATATCCTGAAATCTTTTCATCACACTTTCATTTGTAATAGTTTCAAATACTTCTTTCTTAACAAAACAAACTAAACAGTCGTTCAAAAATTAATCTCCAATCCGGTTGCGCCGATCTGTCTTCACAATCTTCATTGCTGAAAAACATCTCTCAACAGTAGCAGTAGCAACATGCAAAATCAAAATCAACTTCAAAAGCCTATAAACCAAAGGAAATGACATATGTTTCCGCATTTCAACCAACACACGAGCAAGTTTTTCAAGACTCTTTAAGTGAACAAATCTGTCATTACTTCGAACATTATCAATGTAAATCTCTAATTGTTGCTCAAGGCATATGCATTCTCCAGGACTAAAGTCGTATGGATAGAACGTAGATAACCTCATCAATTTTGAGTGGTCAAATTGAGAGAACGAATCGATAGGACGTAAAAAACAGCACAAATAAGCAATTCGGTGTTTACCTCATTAAAACGATAGTTAAACTCTTGAAGCTGTAAATCTAAAATTGCATATAAGCAATACACCTTGTAGTGATGCACATTTGATATCCCTGTTAGCAATTCACCTTGTAGTGATGCATATTTGTTATCCCTGTTTTCTTTCTTTGTTTCCTTGAGTCAACAAAATCTTCATCCATGTTAAGCTTTTCAATATCATGTTTCTCACAAAAAGAAGAGATTTTAATCATCAGAGAATTCCACCCATCAACCCTAAACTCCTGCAGCTTTCTCTTAGTTGATTTCACCAATGATATGGCATTCAATTTCTTCAATAATAGATTTGGCTAATTTTTCTGCAAAAAAATGCATAATATCTTTCTGAATCTTTGGAGATGTCATCTGATTGTTACCAGGAGCATTTTTTAACATCACCTTACTCACAACCTCGTCCTGGTCATCAGTATATTTCAAGAGTTCCAGAAAGTTACCTTTGTTAACAGATTCTTCTGTCTCATCGTGTCCACAAAAAGGTAATCCTTGTCGTAATAAGTGTCTAGAAGCATCAATGAAAGCATTCAACCTAATTTGATACTCATTTTTGGTGATATCATCTTTGTGGATGTCGGATTCGCACACTCAAGTATTTATTTATTTAGTGAGAAAGATTATTCTTGAGGACAAAAATTAAGTATAAAAAGCTATGGATTGCCAAAAGCTGTGAATTGATGAAAAATGCGTATAGTAAGTTTGCACAAAAATGCGTGTGTCTTTCATGGCTCTTGGCCCTACTACTAATACTCACAAATGATATTTAATTCTTAACTACACATAATTATTCTTTCTTAAATGTGTCCGTTTTGGCCTTCAAATTTATTGCTTAGACGTTCGAATTTGAATTGACTCTGACCTTCATGGGCCTCGCCCTTTAACCGATAAAGCCCAATCCGTCCTTGACTTCGACTTTGCCCCCACTTCGCGGTGTGATCACTTCGTCCGTAATCTGCCATTCTCCCAGGAATCTTACGGGCCTTACTCCTTGTGGGCTTACTTTTTATCTACGTGGCAATCTTTGGTAGGTCCCGGACTCTGGTGCGGAATATGACACCAACAATTAGCCCCCCAAGTCTTTCGAAGTGTTCTTCCAATTCGGAAGACTAATATCTTAATGGGCAAAGATTGAGCTAGATGACTTTCCGATTTCCTGCCAAAAGCTTGTTACTCCTTCGATTCCGGCAATGTCCATATTTATCCGTATGACATCTGTCACCATTATGACCGCATCTTAATTATTACTATTAAAGCGGGAAAATCCTTCCGCTTCCTCCACGACTCCCGAGGCGGTTTCATCATCACCACCAGCTTGCGTGAGGTAAATTCATTTACCTCTTTCTTACTTTTCCGCTTTTTCTTTAGAATAAAATTTCTCGCCTTTTTCTTCTGCCAACTTTCTCTTCTTCGAACGCTTAATTTTTTCACCTTCCTCGATGAATCCTGATACTGAAAGACCCGAATCCCCGTCTTTCGACGAGGGGGGTTCTAACAATGACATATGCACTCGCCTGAACGATATCGCCGGTCCACACTACACATCCATCTGTACCCTTCAATCCCTCGAACGACTAAAAGATCTCTACCAGATTCTGCCTGAGATTATGGCGGAATCAGAGATGCATGGCCCCTTTGAGTCCCCGGAAGACCCTCGCCCTGGTTATTTATGCGTTTACAAGATCTATTTCAAGGGCTGCGGGTTGACCTTCCCTCTTCCCAAGGCCTTGGTCTGTTACTTAGATGCTCTTATAATTGCTCTACCCCAACTAACCCCCAACCTCCTCCGAACTATCTTTGGGATCATAACTATTGCGGCGGAAGCCGGATTCGTTATCGGGGTCCCTGAACTGAACGAGCTTCTCACCATGAGAAGTTCATCAAAGAAAAATGGGTATTTCTCGGCATACCCGAATGCTAACAGGAACCATCTCGCATCTCCTGAACAAGGATAAAAACTGGCATCATCCTTGGTTTTTGATTAAGAAAACCCTTGCTTCAATCAAAAATCTGTTCCATGCACTCCCATCTAAGTGGTTTGCAAAGCCCGATAGAAATTAGGTAATATACACCTTCTTTATTTATCTTTATTGCTACTGACCAAATCCATTGTCTCGCTTCGCAGATTTCATCGCTCAAACTTTCCCGACCAAAATATTCATCGAATTCTTGAAAATCGTCCTTGAAGGGGATACCTTTTGGAACTCCTTCACTCTTGATCGGTTTATAGAAGCTAATCGCAAACTCATAATGAATCCATCCGGATAGAACCTTCCACTGCCTCCCCCTTTACCTCAAGGAACATCAGCTCGGGCCCTTGCTTCCCGGCGCATGATGCTATCCAAACCGATGGCCGAGGACTGTGAGGAAAATAAGACATTCCTCATGTCCGTCATCGTTTAAAAGGAGTATAGTAGGACCCTGTTAGTCGGTAGTGCTGAGGGGGCCGAATCTGCTGACGCTTTTAGATCAACTCCATGTCCTGAACGTCGTGGTGGCTGTTCGCCTCGGAGAAACTTATCTCCCCATCGCAACTCTCCTCGTTACTCTCCCCGAAATAGACTGAGTAGCAAACCAGTTGCTGACTTAATTCGCAAGAAGAGAGACAGATCAGCCCGAGGTAACTCTTCCCCACGGAGAGAGAAATCAAAGGCTCGGACAGACCGTTCCCCTAGGTTATCTCTTCCACCTCGATCGATGGGTCCTCCCCTTCCTGTGGTCACATCTCCCCCTCCTCGACTTAGTGGCGAGAAGACTGACCGAGGTGTGACTCCTCGACAGGAAGGTTCTAAGTCACGAGATACTCCTCCAAAGTCAAAGAATCGTTCTTGTTTCTCAAGCCAAGTCGCTTTCATGTTTGGTAAACAAGTTTCCTTTTCTAACTTCTGCGTTGTTCGCGGCCTGAATAACCCTTGATCCCTTCTCTCTTTTTCAGCTATGGAAACAGAGGGTAACGTTTTCCGATGTTTCAAGACCCAAAAGGACGCGATCTTGCCGAACTTTGATAGATGGCGTCCTACAATCCACAAACGCTTTTTACTTCATGCCTACCATTCATCTCAGGTTAGTTTCATTTCTATTTTTCTAATCGTGATATTCCTTTATGTACTAACTTGCTTTTCCGGATTTTATACTCGATGCCAAGCAAACAGCGAACTCAACGACATGGTTGAGCACTATGAAGGACTGCTGCTTAGTAGGGAGCAAGACATCTGCACCTGGAAGGGCAAGTTTTCTTCCCTTGAGGCTGACCTCCGCTCCCTTTCTGATTCCAAACAAAAGTTGGAGGATCAAGTTGACCTTTTCTCTACCGAACTCAAGAAATCAAACGCCGAATTGCAAGATCAGTATCGCAGACATGACAAACTCCAAGATGAACTCTCAGTTGCCCGAGGCAGGCTTTCTGAATCCAAATCGGCCGCCTACACCTTGAACAACCAGTTCACCAAACTCGAGGCGAAGTACAAAGCCATCACCAAACTTCGAGATGCTGAGTTGGCTAAGTCAGCGGCTAAAGCCAGAAATGAGGTGAAGGGTCGCGGGATGGAGTTGATTCAAGGGGCCATTCTTTTCATTCAAACCGAGCAGGCACGTTCAGAACTAGAATCTGATATCAAGGAGCATGAAAGCAACCTACTCTTACTAGACCAAATCCACAAAGATGATTTCTCTGAGGAGCAAGAAAGGTCCGATTTGAAAGCCGTTCTATACGAGAAACGTATTCGCCTTGCTGCTCTTCCCGCTTCATCCTTCAACCCTCAGCACTTCGAGGAGTTCTTTACCCAATCACCCCCCTTGGGTGAATCGGGTTTAAATTGGGCTGGTAAACTTTCATACTTAAAGCTTATCATATATCGGTTTCTTTTATATATATATCTTTTTGACTGATTTGAACTGTTCTCCTCAGGATCAAGTGAGCCCGTTGATACTGCCGCACCCGAGGTGCCTGCTACATCGATAGGGATTGTTGAACCTGATCCTGCTTTGCCTTAAGCTCCTTCGATCGTGGATAGTGAGACGGTGATCATCCCAGATGATGAAGGTGATGCCGGCCATGAACCGGGAGCCTCTTCTGAGCAAGTCCCTACCGTCGAACCGAATGAAACCGAGCCGGTTGATGTTGAGCTCGAGATGGCTACGGATTCATAGTGGCTGCGTCCACTTAAATTTGGGGTTTGTCCCAAACATTTAAGAATTTGAAATTTAATATTCGGATAATTATGTTTTTGCCTAAAGAGGCTTTTTTTTTGTTTGAACAAGATTTTGCCTGAGCAGGCTTTTAAACCTTTTCCACTATAACCCTTTGAGGGTATTGCTAAGATGGAATGCGGGTTTGCAAAGTCCGCATTAGGTATTTTTGACCATGTGGTTAAGTTTCAAGATTTCTCGGCTTATTCGGCCTTTCTCTTAGTTAGTGAGAACGGAGCTCGTTTTCAACGTGAATTCCCCAACTCGGGTTTAGTCAATTCAGTAAACTTGTTGGGTTTGGGCCTTAACTGTTTTACTTTGTATTTAATGGGCTTTTTGTCTTTAATGCGACGGTTGCCATTTTCCTTCCCATTCCTCGAGACACAGGAAAAAACTTCACGCCTTTGAAACAATAATTGCCTTTTTTCGATTTCCAAAAATGGTTTAAACCATTCGGACATACCATAATTATTGAATTTTTTGTTGCAAGACAAAACCTAACCCTCTATAAAATAAGAGTTCAGATGCCGCTGAATTTTCCAAGTATGATTTCATAAATTTACTTGGTAAACACTACAAGAATGGAAAACGACGGAGCCTCCACCGTCTGTCCTCTCGACCTTGGCAGTCAAATGTTTTTATCCGGCGATGGTTTTGAACCGGCCAGTGTCCTCTTTCCCCACGCTGCTTTTCACTTTCCTCCAAAAGACAAAAAGGAGGCGTACGATTTCATGGACAAGGTCGGGATTCACTCTTCCTTCCTTTATTAAACTTCTTCCTCTTCCTCTTTTTATGCTAAACAATTTTCCGGGCTACGTTGTCGACAAACATCACCGCTTGTGCGATGAGAGGCAGCGTTTAGGCCTCAAGAGTTTGCCTCTTGAGGCCCGCATCGCTCGAGTGGAGAGGAAGGTGAGGGCCATGGAGAGTGATCATTTCCAATCGAATTGGAGGAAGGTGCGTGGCCAGGATCCCGACTATGCTTCGGATTTACCTCCATGCCCGTGGTCAAGTCCAAGGTCCCGTAAACGCTCCCGTCGAGGTGGTCCCGTCCGACAGCGAGGAGGACGACGAGGAAGAGGATAGCAACCACTGGAAGCGTGTCAAGAATGAACCCGAGGTGGATGATAAAAATGAAGCATCCACTTCGAACGCTGATCCGGCGATGAAGTAGCCTATTCTTGAGTCTCTTCCATAAATGTTCCCGAACTCGTTACTTATTATTTTATTTTATTTTATTTGAACCTGCTATGGGCTCCGGCCCATATTATTTTATGGAAACTTTGCTACTTTCCTTAATCTCGAAATATTCGTTTTGGAGATATGTTTTAAATGCAGGGCTGACTGGAAGGCTTAAGTCTTTCCGTGAAACACTCTGGTCTCAAATGGAATTGCAATCCTCAAGGGATACAAAGTCCCTATAAATTACAACCCCTCTTTCCGTGAATCACTCCGGTCTCAAATGGAATTGCGATCCTCAAGGGATACAAAGTCCCTATAAATTATGACTCCAAATTTACCTTATTTTTCATCACAACTTTCTTTTCCTTTTGCAACTATGGAGTTTAACCTTCGATGCTCGGAGTACATGCCAGACTTTTGCATGGTCAGAATGATGGACGAAGACATCCCAAACGTGCTGGGGAGAGGGCCTTCTCCACCTCGTGGCTTCTTCCGGTCCTAAATCCGAGCTCCATGTGCACTGATCAAAGGCCTTTCAGATTGAAATCAAGAAATCGCGATGGCTTTCATCAAAGCTCTTGCAGTTCAGCACCAAAAGCGTTCGTTGGAAAAAAGGAAGCTTCGAAAAAAGATTAATCGAATGTTACGTAGGGTCACCGCGATATCAAGGGAGCTTCACACCCTCAACTCTCACCCCAGTGACTGGATCGAGCTCGAAATCTCCGAATTCGCTCGCATCCCGAATTGTATGATGTTGATCCTTGACCTCGCTGGTCAAGGAGTCCAAGTGTTCTCTACGTCGAGAAAGGTTTCCTATCTCGAAATGCGGGCGTGGTGAAACTTGTCTTTTTTGCTTATTGCTTGAATAAACATCGTTTTGTTTCCTGTACTTGCATGTTCGCATAGTCGAACTTTTCTTTGCTTTGTTTGTTCGCACAATCAAACTCCTTTCCCTTTTAATGAATCAAACAAATTTGATTAGAAGCTGAACTCGTTTCCAAGCTGCGTACGTACCCATTTCGGGATCAAGCCATACCGTAGTTCATGTACATAACAAAAAATGCGTGTTACTTAAACATAAAACTTCTTTAAATTCACCACATTCCATGGACATTGGACTGGCCTGTCTTCTAAATCTTTTAACCTGTAAACACCATTGTGAACCACTTCGGTAACAATGTAAGGTCCTTCCCAATTAATACCGAGCTTGCCTGCTCCTTTTTCCTTCTTATTGTCAAAAACACGGTTTAGCACAAAATCGCCTACAAAGAAAGGCCTGCTTTTGACTTAGGTATTGTAATACCGAGGTGCTGCTTGCTGGTAATTTTAAATTCAGATTGAGGCTTGATCTCGCCTTTCATTGATAGTATCTATCGAATCATCGAGCATTGCAGAGTTTTCCTCTATTCGGCAAAGTCCAGGCATTTTGAGCTCAGTCGGAACCAATGCCTCCATCATGTATACCAAAGAAAATGGAGTTTCCCCAGTAGAACGCCTAGTAGTTGTGCGGTAAGCCCATAAAACGGGTTGGAGCTCGTCGCTTTTTTAGATTGTTTAGGATTGTCTTGTTCGCGGCTTCGGCTTGACCATTTCCTTGCCGGTACCGTGGAGTAGAGTAACTAACTTTGATTCCCCAATCTGAATAGAAAGCTTCGAATTCGTGTGAAATTAATTGTGGTCTATTGTCTGTAACTATCTCGTATGGGACACCGTGTCGACATATAATGTTTTTCCAAATGAAAGTTTTTACCATCGAGTCCTTGATGCTCACGTATGCTTCGGCCTTAATCCATTTCGAGAAGTAGTCAGTTAAGACCAAAAGATATTGCACACCTCGGGTTGACCTGTGCAATGGTCCAATGATATCCATCGACCACCTCATAAACAGGTATGGGGCAGAAATGGAGGAGAATAACTCCGACGGTTGGTGGTTAGAGGTGCATGAAGTTGGCAACGTTTACACCGCTGGGAGTACTTAACACAATCCGTGATCAGAGTGGGCCAATAATTTCCCATTCTTTTAATCTTAAAAGCCATGGCCCTTCCTGACAAATAACTACCACACAAACCTTCATGCACTTCGCTCATGACAATTTCGACTTCGGGTCCATAGATGCATAATAGGTAAGGGTCGCTGACACCTCGTCTATACAACGCGTCTTTTGATAAACAAAATTTCGCGCTAACGATTCTCATTTTTCTGGTTTGCCACTTATTTTTGGGAGCTCGCCTGTCACAATGTAATGTTTTATTGGCTCCCTCCAATCAGCCCCCCAATCTTTAGCCGAAATTTGGTCGATCTCGTAGAATATCCGTGGTTCCGGTTTGGGATGCTCATTTGGTTCAAGAATATCCTCCTAGATTAGTGGCTCGGTTTCTATAACTGTTTCTGGAACTACGTCTACTGTCAGATTGACATGCTCTGCGCTACTGTTTTCTTTTGACACGTTGGGCTCGGGTATGGTTGAACCCTTTGACTTTCTTCGTTTGACAGGTGGCAATTCTATCTCAGGTTCTCCATGATCACGTGCCGTAGCTCGGGACCTTGTAATGACGGGTGTTTCTTTCTCCTCTTTAATGCTCCGTTCTGAAATACATTCCACCGGGATGACTCTTTTTACCTCAGGATCCGACGTTGATGCTTGCGCAGCAAGTGCATCCCAATCGTATTTTCTCTTCGCGGTATGCGAATGAGTTCAAATTTTTTGAAGTTCTTAGCCAAATCTTTCACTACTTTGAGGTATACTTCCATTCTTGAATATTTGGCTTCATAATCTCCATTGAACTTGTTAACAACTAGTTGCGAATCACAATAAGCAATCACTTCTTCGGCTCCAATTCCTTGTGCTAGCCTCAGTCCGGTGATTAGAGCTTCATACTCTGCCTCGTTGTTAGAAGCACTAAATAATAAACGGAATGATTGTTCAAGAATTTCCAATGTTGGAGATTCCAACTTTATTCCCACTCCGGATCCTTGTTTTGATTTAAAATCCATATACATGCAACTTCCAAGTTTGATTATCTGGTTGTTCTAGTGTGCTAAGCACTGGTAATTCGGTCAAGAAATCTGCCAAAACTTGGGCCTTCATGGCGACTCGGCTCTTGTACTCTATATCATACTCACTTAACTCCACTGTCCACTTCGCCAATCTTCCGGACTGACTTGGAGTATGAAGAATTGTTCGAAGTGGCTGGTTGGTTAACACTTCGATTGGATGAGACTGGAAATATGGACGCAGCTTCCGGGCATAGGTTACCACCGCAAGTGCGAGTTTTTCTATCATTGTGTACTTGGTCTCTGGATCTGTCTTAGACTTACTTATGTAGTAAATCGGTTTTTATTCGCCACGATCCCCCTGTATCAAGACTCCGCTAACTGCATGGTTTGACACCAAAACATATAAATAGAGCTTTTCATCCACTTCCGGTTTGGACAATACGGGTGGAGTGATTAGGTACGCCTTAAGCTGTCCAAATGCTTCTTCACATTTCTCATCCCAAAGAAATTCTTTGTTTCTTTTTAGAATTTGGTAAAAAGGCAAAGATTTATCTGTTGATCTTGAAATAAAACGGTTCAAAGCTGCAATCCGGCCAGTTAACCGATGTACTTCAAGGCATTGATTTGGTTCGGATTGGCTTCAATTTCCCTTTTGGTCACAATACAACCAAGGAACTCTCCGGATGGGACTCCGAACGTGCACTTCGTCGGCTTTAGCTTCATTTGGTATTGATTGAGAATCTCAAAACATTCTTCTAAATGCTTAACGTGGTCCTCTTTCTTTAACGACTTGACTGACATATCATCTATGTAAACTTCCATCGTCTTCCCAAGATGCTCGTGGAACATTTTGTTGACCAATTGTTGATAAGTAGCTCCTGCATTTTTTAAACCAAAAGGCATTACCTTGTAACAATAAATACCTCTATCCGTGATAAATGACGTCTTATCTTGATCTTCGGGATTCATCATTATTTGATTATAACCTGAGAAAGCGTCCATGAAAGTTAGTAACTCGTCCAAAGTGGTTGATTCCACAAGGCGATCTACATGCGGAAGCGGGAAACTGTCCTTCGGGAAAGATTTATTGAGGTTTGTGAAGTTGATGCATACCCTGTCCTTTCCATTCTTTTTTTTTACCACGACAGTGTTTGCCACCCAATTCGGGTATTGCACCTCCCTTATAGATCCTATCTGTAAAAGCTTGTCCACTTTGTCATTTACCACCTTTGCTCGTTCCACTCTGAGTTTTCTTCTTTTTTGTTTTACAGGTTTGAAGCTTGGATTCACGTTTAGCTCGTGGCAGATTATGCTTGGATCTATGCCAAGCATATCCGTTGCTGACCACGAAAGCGACGCTTTATTTTTCTTCAAAAGCTCTATTATGGCCTCTTTTATTTCCCCGGTTAGAGTAGCTCCAATTCGAAGATTCCAATCTTGTTTGTCCTCCTCTAACATAACTTCGATCACGAGATCATCCACTTTCTACCCACTAGAAAATCTTGGGATTATTCCTTTCTTCGCGGGCTTTGTTAATTGCTATTGGATCTTCAAACGGTGGCTAGCCATATAACATGTCCGCGAAGCTTCTTGATCTCCTCGAATTGTTTCTACTCCGCTTGGAGTTGGAAATTTGATGCATTGATGATACGTAAAGGGGATCGCCTTCATTTGATAAATCCAAGGAGTCCCGAGGATGATGTTGTAAGCTGCCGGTTTATCAAAAACGACAAAGTCCACAATCTTCGACATTTTTCCAGCTAGAACTGGTAGCTTGATTGTTCTAAGAGACATGGTTGAACCGCTTGTGAAAGCCACCAAAGGGGATGGAGGTCCCACTATGTCTACCCGACTAATTCCCATTCTTTCCAAAGTACCTAGAAAGATTAAATCAACCGAACTAACCGTATCGACGAGAATTCTTGAGACTTCAAAGTTAGCCACGTCCAGTGTAATGACTAGAGCGTCATCATGAGGTCTTTCAAGGTGTCGCGTTTCTTTCCCGTCAAATGATATTGAAGCGCCTTGGTAGTTAACTTCTTCACTCAAACTTGATTTAAGTAGAACATTTCGCCTATGCTTTTTGATTGCACTAATAGAATCTCGGCAAAGTTTGGAGCCTCCAAGGATTACATTGATCTTCCCCTTCGAACTCCTTGGTTCTTCTTCATTGGTCAACCTTGGCCTTTTTGAATTTTGAACTTCGGAGTTATCCCTAGCTTCGTGATATTTCTTCACGAAATCGTCTATGTTGAATTTGGAAAGATCTTCGCTGGCCCATAGTTCAGCGAGATGCCTTTTGAGGACACTACAATCTTTGGTTAGAGGTCTGATTACCATATGTATGTCGCAGTATAGACTTTCATCTCGGACCCAGGTGTTTGACTTTCCTTTTCCTTGGAACTGCTTCCAGACGTTATTGTTAAAAGGTTGCAATCCAAACTTCCTTGGCCCTTGGTTTTCCCTGGGCTCGAATTTCTTGGCAGGAAAAGTAACCGCCGGTTTTGCTGGCTCATTCCATTTTGCAAAACTTTCTTTTTCGTCTTCTACTTCCGTCCAGTTGTTTGCTCGAAAAAGTGCATCTTGAATTGTGTCCGGCTTGTGTAGTATTAGATCCTTTTAAAATTTTGAATCATGCCACAAGCCTTTTCGTAGGGCAGACAAAGCCGATTGTTGCGAAATCCTTGGAAGCTTTGAAAGTACACCCTTGAATTTGGTCATAAAAATCCAAAATGACTCATTCGGCCCTTGTGACAAATTCCAAACATCGGTGTCCGAAATGCTCTTATCCATAAGAATGAAGTATTGTTTCAAAAACACGGCTGACAATTCGTTGAAGTTACTGATTGAACGTGGCTCTAATTAGGTGAACCACATCAGCGCTTGTCCACAAAGATTCTCAGAAAAGAGCTTGGAGTACCCCGCGTCTTCCTCAGCTTCATCCAAGTCAACTCCTCCTGCGGCGATTAACCCGTCATTTTCAACCCCCAAATTAGTCTCAAATCAGTCGCAAACCAAGGTTTTACGACTATATAACGACTGAAAAAATTGTCGCTAAAAAACGGTCGCTAAATAAATTAGTCACAACAGGGTCGCTTATTTACGACTATTATCTGAAAGCAGTTTTCAGTCGCACATAAGCGACCGGTATGTGACTACTTTAGAAAGTTGTAGATATCCGACTAAAAAGCAACGCCGCTTACTTAAGACAGTTTTGAGACAAAAATTGTCGGTCTCAAGTGATTTGGGACTCTTTGTTCTACTGTCTGTTACCAATCTCCTAAACCTGATTAGATTTTGAATTGAGAAGCTATTAGTAGTAAATAAAGAGGATTAAAAACATGAAACAAGTTAACATTCATAAAATCATTCACTCATACATTATATTATCATCCTAAATAGTTTTCAACAAAAGACAAAGTTTTTCAAAAATTCATTAGAAAATCAAGTTCAATGGTTAGAAGAAGTATCAGACAAAGTAGCTGAAGTGGAGGCTAATGGAGTGGTGCCTAATCCGGTGTCTTCTGGGGTGCATGTGGTGGTTGAAAATGTGCTTGGAGCTGGCTTGTTTAGCTGGGTGCCTGTGGTGGTTGGTGGGAGGGGTGGTTCGGGTTCTATAGAATCAGTAGGCAAAAATGCAGCCAACTTAGGATCTTTTTCCTTCATGAAGAGGAGAAGCTTCTCCATCCGAGATTGATATTGCTAGTGATCCTCATCACGTTTTGCATTTTGAGCTTCATGTTCTGATATCTTCTTCTGCAGCTGATCTTGAAGATCCACAATGGTTGATGTAGAAGAGCTCGCATAACACTCGTTCTTTTTTCTTTTGTTCAGCGTCTCCACAAGCGATCCAAGGCCATAAGGGTTGCCTTTGCCATCTATATGAGTACACTAAAACAAGAAGACAAAGGCACAAATAAAATGAATTAAATCATGAGAACCAAAAAAAGAGAATCATCATTACTCTAAGCATTTATCACTCATCAAACAAAGAGTAAGACAATCATAATTTCCAAGCAAACAAAGACAAGCATTCTAAGTAAATAAAAACAGAAATTAATAACCTTAAGAAAGATCTCATTCTTCTCTTCAAGGCTGAGTGTACGCTGAGTTGAATGCTGAGAGGAATTGTCAGAAGTTTGAGGACCATCCCGATCTATTTCAGACATCCTCTCTTCAAGGCTCTGCGCATACGCCTCACCAACTTGTTGAGATTTTTGATCCACAAAAGATCCATCAGCCCTAGTATGTGTTGCAATAAACACTTCTCCAAATGTGACAGGTCACTTCAAACGTTCCTCCTACAATGAAAATAAAAGAGATTAAAATCATATAAGCAACATTAGATAATCTGTTAAGTGAATCATTTGGATAAAAAGAGAAATATTACCATCTCTTGATGAACTTGCACAAATGATTTCTGACCAGCTACATGTTTGTGCACTCCAAGACCTCCACGAGTAGAGTTTCTACAATGTGAAGCATTCTCACTTCTCTCAATAGCATCTCCAGTGTTCCAATGCTCCCACATCCGACCCCAAAGTTTATCTCGAATCCACGGTGGTTGTGAACCACTCTTCTTTGCTTGACTGACAATCCCTTTCATACGCTTCTTGGCTATAACCAAGAATCCTTCTTTAACAAGCTCAGTAATCCCACTATCCCAATTATACTTCCGCTACAAAACAAGTAGTTAAGTTAGCAAAGATACTTCATATATACAATAACATAATGAAAGGTTTATAAGATAGTACCGCAAAATTCCTAAAGTATCTCTCTTGAATGTGTATTGGTGTAACCTTCCAACTGAAGTAAGGCCCATCAAACTTCCTCCGAAATATTCCAGCAATCACTCTAGACAGCTTCCCCTTGTGCCGGTTAAACCTGTAACAAAAGACACAATATTAAGTTGATATCACATTAGACAATGGAAAAATAACTCGTAAGTATACAAACTACAAAGACTTTAGTTGATGCAACTGATATATCCCTATTTTCACTAATTTGATCTATGTTTTAGGTATATGATTTTGAGTCTTTATGTTATTTCTCGAGTCTTTTTAGTGTCTTTTCAGGTGTATTATACAGTGGGACAACAATGGAGATAAGGAGACATTTTGGAGCAAAAGCTAAGGAAAAGGAAGCTAAGGACGATTTTCAGTCCCAAATTCAAAGGAGTGTCGATCGACACACTCTTGGTGTCGATCGACACCAGTTTTGGCCCAGCAAAGTCCAAGACGCTTTCAAGTTTATAGAAGAAGAAATTTGCCCCAGAGGACTTCCCTATTTGCATTATTAGTCCCTGGACGTTTTATAGGGTTTATATACATTGTTTTAGACTTTAGTTTCTTATTATCAAGCTTTTTGCAAATCCCTATTTTCAGAGACATAAGCTATTCATCATTTGTTCTTCAGAGATTGAATTCAGTTCTTAATACAGTGAAGGGATCCTTTCTTTCCCTTATATGTATTGCTGTGTTTATGCTTTCTTATTCAATCATGTTGTTTGTTTCATTCAATATGTTTGAGTACTCTGCTTGTTAGGAATATAGTTTCTCATTAGGGATTCATATGGTTTAGTAGATTGCCCCTTTGCTAGGTTATCGGTAGAATTCTTCATCTTTGATTATGTTTAATGGTAGATCTAGAGTAATTAACTAGATTTTGAATCCAGACAATAGATATGCCCACCATAGGTATTTGTAGTTGGATCTATTATTTGATGAGCCTGGTTTATAGGTGTGTAATAAAAATCGGCTTATCTACTAAGGTGAACAATCAAACTTGATAAGAATGCATATTTAGGTTAATAATCTCTCGGCTTCTCCGGTTATTCTTAGCTATAGATATAGGGAGTTTCGCGGAACACCACCGGTTATTCCATAATTAGAGTTTGAGTTTAAGAATGGTTCGATAACAACCTAGCTTTCATTAGATCTACTAACCAATAGTATCCTGAGAATACCCTGTTCCTAGCTCTTTATTTAATCATTTACCACACAATCAATCTGCTGTCTTTTTACTTTGCTCTCATTTTATTTCAATCATCACCTACTAGCTTAATCTCGACATTCAACTCATTGTTTGAACAAAAGAACTTTGTGAATTCGATCCTTAAATACTGCAACTGATCTCTTATTTGAGAGAGTAGTTCTTAGGGTAATTTGAACGTTATCAGCAACCAACAGAGAATTAACAACTTAATTAAAAACGCTCTCAAAACAGATGGTCATTCACAAACACAACCGCTTACTAAGCTCAATCACCAACTCAAAATAATATCCATACAAACACAACCGGTTACTAAGCTCAATCACAAACTCAAAATGATATCTATAAAAACACAACCGGTTACTAAGCTCAATCACCAACTCAAAATGATATCTAAAAAAGGTGAAAAGATAGAGATTACCAGAGAGTCTCGACCCCAGGGATAGGCTTTTCAGACAGAAGTGGAAGCTGTTGTCGACCTGGAAGGGCTAGTAAAGAATCCAACAGATCTTGATAGTCGACATTAGGGTCTTCTTCTTCGGGGGAATTAGGGTCTTCTTCTTCTTCCTTGTCTTCTTCCCCATCTTCTTCCCAATCTTCTACCCCATCTTCCTCTTCATGATTATTAGTGTTTTGTTGCTCCGTTTGACGAGGCTGTTGTTGAAGACCCGAAGATTGATGTTGCCGAGCAGGAGCCTTTTGTTGACGAGTAGGAGGCTGTTGTTGGCTCGTAGGAGCCTGACGTTGACGAGTAGGAGGCAGATTGCGATGAACGGGAGGCGGTTGTTGAGAACCAGAGATCAAGGGTTAACAAGAATTAGTCGGGGTTAGTGTTGTTTGGGGTGGCGTTGTCTTTGGTACAATAGCCGGCAGATACTATGAAGATAGGCTCCTATGGTATTCTGTAGCAGAATGTGTCGCCAAATTAGGGTCGACGAGTGAGAAGAGGCTCCGTGACAACTCGAACCTAACACTGGATTTTTACCCTGGAAGACTCGGACTTCAGTTGACGATTCGCGGCCTCGACCTCTACCTCTACCTCTATCTCTACCTGATTTTCCCTTACCACTAGCAGCCATAACGAATGAAGAAACCCTAGATCTAGAAATGGTGAAATTAGAAAGCGAAGGGGTTGAATTGAAACAGAGAAGAGAATCTAAATCTAGAAACCCTAGATCTACACAATAAAAACAAGAAATCGAGTTGAAGAAGAGGAGAGAGGTGAGAGCGTTTAACCGCAGAACTGTAAAGAGATTGAAAGAGAAGAAGAAGAAACGATAAAAACAAGAAATCGAGACTTTATAAATTATTGATTAAAAAAAGAGTCTATATTTAGTCGCAAAACCGTTGCACACTAAATTGTTTGGGGGAAATATTGAGCGCCTAAACACTTAGACAAAAAATTGGAGAAAATGATTGAAATTAAAAACAGTCGCAACTTAGTTGCACTACTAGTCGGTCTTTAATCACAAACAGGTCAGCAATTAGTCACAAAATAAGTCGAATATAGGTTAAACGTAGCTTATTGGTCGCAAAACGGCGACTGTGTTGTGACTCTACATTATTAAATTCAGTAATTCCATTGAGTTTGATCCATAAATTATTGAGAAGCAATGATTTAGTAGTATAGATTACATACATAAGTGTTAGGTTTGTAAATGTTTTGCTTTCTTAGCTTATTTTATAATTGTTTGAAAAAGATTATTTGTATGTTAAAGAACATGTAACACTTGATATAAATTAGGGATTTTTGAATATTTAGTTTGTAAACATTGGAATTGAAGAGATTGATTATATTCTTATAAATAATATCGATCAAATCAAACTATTAAACGTATAAGAAAAATTGCAAACACACCCCACAATACAAATTTTGAAATGCAAAACGCGAGCGTCGGTTAAACGTAACTTAAAAGTCGCAAAAGTGCGATTGTTTTGTGACACTGTATAATAAAATGTTTGAAATCCATTGAGTTTGATCCATAAATCATTGAGAAGCACTGATTTAGTAGTATAGAGTACATAAATAAGTGTTAGGTTTGTAAATGTTTTGCTTTCTTAACTTATTTTATAATTGTTTGAAAAAGATTATTTGTATGTTAAAGAACATGTAACACTTGATATAGATTAGGCATTTTTGAATGTTTAGTTTGTAAACATTGGAATTGAAGAGATTTATTATATTCTTATAACTAATATCGATCAAATCAAACTATAAACATATAAGAAAACTTGCAAACACACCTCATAATACAAATTTTGAAATGCAAAACGCGAGCGCCGGTTAAACGTAGCTTAAAGGTCGCAAAAGTGCGATGTTTTTGCGATTATATTTTTTTCTCGCTAACGGGTTGGTAAATAGTCGCAGACCTGAGACTTTTTTGCGACTATTTGTTTTCGTCATTAAGTAGCGACTAATTTGCCTTCATGTTAGCGACTAATTTGCCTTCATGTTAGCGACAGTCGTTAGTTAGTCGCAAAAGGATCACAAAAATGTCGGTTTATTTTGCGACTGAAAGTTTAGTCACAACAAAGAGTCCCAAAATGAAGGTATTCTTGTAGTATAATTAGAAAAGCTGCGAGATAACTTTTTGGATCCTCCAAACCGTTGTAAGGTTCTAGATTGAGCTTCCGAGAATCTCTGATTCTCAAACTTGCGATTTGTGGGATGAAAGGTGTTCGCCGAGCTTCTTCAATGACCTGATTGATATCCGGCTCCGAACTAGTGGCCTGATGGAACTTTGATCTTATTTCTTTCAGGTCCCGACTAACCTTCTCATGGTCTCGAACTGGTCGAGACTTTCTTGCTCGTGCTGATCTGCGAATTGGTCTTTGTCCCCGAGCTGTGTTTCCCCGTCTCCCGGCTGAACTACCATGTTAGCGGCATCTGGAGTTGTTTGTCCGCTGGTTCCATCTCGCGCAAGGGAGCTTGGCGAATTGAAAATAGTCTTTCGAACTCCAACAGGATTTCCTGCATTCATAGAACAAACACGAGATTCTATAGTACTAACATTTTGTCTAAAAGATACCTGGGTTGGTTGTAGTGTATCAACGGCTTTTTCCACATCCGAGAACTTACGTGACATGTCCGACATGGTTTGCTGCATGATTTTGAGAATTTTGGCCAATGATGCAATGATGACGTCTTCTACGGCCATTGCTGCTTGTCTTGAAAATGTTGTATAAAAAATCTGACGACTCAAGAATCCTCCGTCCCCACAGACGACGCCAAAATGTGGATGTCGGATTCGCACACTCAAATATTTATTTATTTAGTGAGAAAGATTATTCTTGAGGACAAAAATTAAGTATAAAAAGCTATGGATTGCCAAAAGCTGTGAATTGATGAAAAATGCGTATGTAAGTTTGCAAAACAATGTGTGTGTCTTTCATGGCTCTTCGCCCTACTACTTATACTCACAAATGACATTTAATTACACACAATTATTCTCTCTTAAATGTGTCTGTTTCGGTCTTTGAATTTATTGCTCAAACGTTCGAATTTGGATTGACTCTGACCTTCATGGGCCTCGCCCTTTAACCGATAAAGCCCAATCCGTCCTTGACTTTGACTTTGCCCCCACTTCGCGGTGTGATCACTTTGCCCGTAATTTGCCTTTCTCCCAGGAATCTTACGGGTGTTACTCCTTGTGGGCTTACTTTTCATCTACGTGGGAATCTTTGGTAGGTCTCGGACTCTGGTGCGGGATCCGACACCAACAATCTTGTTTATGCAAAGCTTGTTTGATAGACTGCTCTTGTCTCATCAAGTTTTCACATCTCATTGCTGCATTGTTATGAAAATTATTAACACCTCTTGCATGTTCGAATATGTTCTTAAACTTATTCCAGCTAGAGAAACCGTCAGTGGTCCATGCATCATTTCTTCCACCTTTACCGGCACTATCTCTGAACAAGTAACAGTAAATGCAAAACGTTGTGTCCTTCTTCACACTATACTCTAACAAGATAGGATACTTATCAAACCAAGCAGGATTAAATTGTCTCCATAAGCCTTCTATTTGTGTCTACTTAAAAATATGACCACGAGGTTGAAAAGGACGTCTAATCAAATATCTACGAGTTACCTCATTTCTTTCATTAGGATGATATTCTGAAAAAAATTCGGTCAGCTGGATTACTAGGTAGACTATCCAAATCAGTGTGAGATGAGGACGTAGCTTTCCTCTTCAAAAACTTTTCTGTAATTAGGTCTGAAATAACAAAAGTTAACAAATTATCATGTCAAACAAAAAAAAAATTCATAAAAAGTTACTACATAATACAAATAAAAATAAATTAATCGCCTAGTGAAGTGAAGCTCACGTTTCTCATTCCATCAAAATAAAAATTTAAGTTATTAACTAGTTTAATATCCAACAAACTACATACCAAGATCCAAGAACCAAATATCTAAAGCTTTATAGATCATACTTCATGTTTTGGTTAAATCATAAATTTGGGTATATAGATTTTTTTTAAAGTAGGATAATCAAATATATCTAGGTGATAGATACAATTGGAGATGTTGATGATAAAAAAAACAAAATACAATTGAAGAGAAATTATATATATGAAAGTTGGCCAACTCTCTCCATATGAGTGACAAATCATCACACCAGTGAGTGCCACATGTCATTGTAAATTAATATTAGTAAATTATAACAAAATTTAGTGATAAAATTTTAAAAGTTTCACATTGGATTAAATCATCCATTAATCTCACTCTTAACAAAATATCTTCATTTAAAAGAAAAAATATAAAAAATCATGTTAATGTATCAAACACTACTCTCATTTTACTTTTCTTATTTTTGTTATTTTTATAATAGTCATTATTTGATAATGACTAGAAATTTTCGTGTATTACAACTTAACTGTTTGTTACTTAACCTTCCTTAGTTTAGTAATTTTAACTTACTCTTTTCTTTTTATTATATTTTTTTGTTTATATGATATTGTCTTTTTGTGTTTTTATGATAAATTGATAACATTAATACTGACATGCATCTTTTGTTAAATAGTGATCTTTTGAGATGTTAGATATACCAAAAAGTTCAATATACGACCCTTTATCTAATATGGATATATGCAAATGCAAAGAGAGAAATCTAAAAGTGTTGAATCAAAAGACTATTTAATTTATGATTTATTTTTTTTTCATGTGAAAACTTTTAAAGCAAATGAGTAGTTTATATATTTGTTATTCAAATTATATCAATCCAATATTTAGCCATGAGCCTATCATGATGTGATTGGAATATTAGATTAGGAGAGAATCCATGGAACAAGAAATTATTTGCTTAGAATCAAGTTAGGCAACTTTCAAATCAAATAAGTAGCATAATTGCATCGAATTGTATCATATTGTTGATGTAAGTATTTCATGATAGTTAAAAAAATTTAGAAACTTAGGTATATAGATAAAAAGATTTATACATGAAAAAAATATAATTGATATTTGAATCAAAAGTGAATCTAAATATACAAATATAATTACATAAAATGAATATAACTTTATTAACTACATAATAACATACACGAAAATAACATAAATTAGCAATAAAAAGAGTTAAACATAATTATTTTAAAACAAATTTTAAACAACAACCCACACATAGCGTGGGTACTCACCTAGTTATATATTGATTGTTGTGCACTCTCCTTTTCTCTCACGATGCTGATTTATGATGAAGTTTTTGGAATTGACTTTTGAAGTTCCGTAGAGAATTAATTAGTTAGATTTATTGTAGTTTAGGTTATTAGACTTAATTGGTTAATGATGGGCTTTTTTAATTAGGTAAAATCTATATATTTATTTCTGGTGGATTTTTAATTTCTCCAAATAAACAAAAACATTGGGCCACAATTAATAGGGTGTCAAAAACGAAAATAAATTAGGTGCATTATTAGCAAGCCCAGATACATCTTAAGGAAAAATTAAAATGAATGGTGGGTCAAGTGAACCACCTTTTGACTTAATAGGTCTGCCCTTGCTATAAGTGTCACATGTCAGCTTTTGGAAGTGTGTTTTTTGAGAGGGGAGAAATGTCAATTAATCCCCCAACTTTCAAAAAATGGTCATTTTATACATCAACTTCGTATGTTGTCATTAAGTTCAGTCATTAACGGAACTTCTAACGTTCGTTATCATCCGTTAACGACTTTATTAGTCAAGTTTTAAATTGTGGCCATTTTAAACATCGACTTTATATGTGGCCATTTTAAACATAAACTAAGCGTTGACTACCATTTAAAACATGAGAAATTCGTTGACCAAGCCAAAATAAACATGTTGTCATCATTCATTAAAAGAACTTATAACATTCATTATTACTTGTTAACGACTCTATTAGTATCTCTAAAACGACTTTGTTTTGAGAATAATCAAAAGAAAATCAGGATTGTTTTCTAAATGAAAATCAGGAAACGTTAGAAGTTCCGTTAATGACTGAACTTGATGTATAACATACGAAGTTGATGTATAAAATGACCATTTTTTAAAAGTTGGGGGATTAAATGACATTTTTCCCTTTTTGAGAGGAACCCTTCTTTATTATATAAAATGGCTTGACGAGAAAAAAATTTAGGGGCTTATATACACACACTACACACATCAAGTTTTTGCATTTGTTTTGTTGGATCCATAATGAGCTTAATTACAAACTTTTACTAATTATATTTTCACTTTAACATACTTTTATATTCAACTAGATAAAGGCGAATTTAAATAGCTGGGTGTGAAAAATAAATAGATTTTATCAATATATTATTTGAATTGTAATGGTAATCTTTATTCATTTTATCTAAATAATTTTAAAACTAAATTTCAATCTTATATATTTCATTTTTGTAATGCAATTACTCTATTTATTTCACGACAAGAAACTGATTTTTATATCTATTCACTTCATCTTAATGGATAAAAGCTAAAAAATAATAATTTTACTCCCTCCATCTTATTTTTTAGTTATTGGATAGTAATTTAAATTTTTAATAGTAACAACCACACTTCTTCAATATTTATTATCCAGATCAGGATTGGGCCTTGCATGGTATTTTTGTTTTCCTGAGAGGATTGGACATCATCACAGATCGGATCTCGGATCCTGGATCCTAGATAATAAGTCAGAGGACTTGTGAGACCCAAACCCCACTTAGGCCCAACAAAGGCCCAATTCCACTAGAAACAAAAACCTAATACATACATGTGTATATATAGTCTTCCTCATCAACCAAGCAGCAGCCATTTACGTCTTCTTCATCACCATCTCTTCTTTATCTCTCATCTCAATCTCAGCCATCATCATCATCATCGTTGTGACACCGGAGTTGACGTCACATTGTGGTCGTGATTATTCTACGTGGTTGGTTTCGTTGTCGTTCATCACCGGATTGTTAGGTAAGGAAAACCTATCATGGTTATGAATTATACTACTGAAATTGGTTCACTTAGCAAGTGGATTCATGGATCATAACTTCAACTATTGGATTTTTGTGTGAATATGTGAAAGAAGAAAACAGTTCAAGTAATGGAATTGGTGATCCGTTTCCCGTCACGTCCGGAGGAGTTTGGGCGAGTTCTTAACGGTTCTGAGTAGATCTCGTTCCCAAGTTTTCAGAACAGTTTTCGGATCCAAAATCGGAGGTAAGATCGATCGGGAAATTGCGTTTAAAATTGGTGATTACTCACAATTTTTAGAGCCATTTTTTCTAAGTATCTGAAACTTTGCAGTTTCCGGTAGAGGTTTTAAAGATCTATTTCCCATCGGATCTGAAGGAATCAGATCGTGAATTTGGTGTCGTTGGAAAGATCTTGAGGAGAGCAAGAAGTAGCAAGTTTCGTTTTTACGATCCAAGGTAAGCTCCATTCGCAAAATGACTTACAAGTTAGTGAAAAATAACAGTTTCCCTGAACCCAGAAAAATACTAAGTGTCAGGAACATTGCAGTTTCATCTTAAGGTTTTTAGGAGGCGTTTCTGGTCATCTCGGAGCGACGGTGGATACCGGTAGAGAAAGTGTTAGGGAAGACACGGAACTTTTTGTCTTTACTTGGAAAAGTATACCCTAGCTGCCATGTCGATTGCTTGTTGAGCAAGAATCAGCTGTTTTGTGAAAACTGCAGAAACCCTAATTTTTCTTTGTGTTGTTTTCTTGTGCTGCAAGTTTCAGATATTGTCAAGGAGTTTACAACCTTTTTCTTTTATCCCAAATTCAGTGAGGGTGTGATCTGCGGAGATTCGATTACATGTTTCTATTTTTATGCTTCATGATTCATTGCATAGGAATAGATCTGTTTGCTTAGTAATAATGAATTGTTAATTAGGATTGATGATATGATGATTGGTCTAGTAAAATAGGATGATTGAATTATTGTACTTGTGATAACAAGTAAATTATGAGTTATATGAGAAAGTGGAATCACAGTGGAAAAGTGGAAAAGTGGAATAGTGGAAAATGGTCTACATTGAATTGACGGGTTCTTTGTAGCTCAATAAAAGACTGACGAGTCCAGTGGAATAAGATTGGTTCAAAGGTCAGGGAAATGATCGAACCTGGTATTGATGTGGAGATCTTGCTTAAGCAAGAATGAGTTGTGTGTTATAGTTTTGAATATTGATGCAAACTATATGAGTGTTGTGTCTGTTTCTATGTGATTATTGATTGTTGTTTAAAGGTAGAATCGTGTATCGTATTTCCAGTGGGCGGAAAGGATCCTCTCACTGAGTAATTCTTTACTCATCCCTTTCTTTTCCCTTTTTCCCCAGGTCACGGTGAGAATTGTGTGTAGTCGCTCAAGTCTGTCTTGTTATTTTCTTATACGATTTATTAAATAGTTTTCAGTGATTTAAGATTATTTTTAAGACAATTTTGTATTTGAATTAAGAAAGTGGAATAGAGCAAAGATATAAGTAAGGTGAAAGCACACTGTCTCAATGTTGAGGTAGACGGGTGTGACAGGACTACTCTTTACTCTTGATGTAGGTCAAATTAATCCTAAGAGCACTCTCTCAAATAAAGAGGTCAGTTACAGTCTCCATAGGGTTTTACTCCCAAGAACAATAGAGAAAGAGAATAGCCTCCAAAAGCTTAGGTCTAAACAATGACTTTAAAATATATATATATATATATATATATATATATATTAGATGTCCTAAAACGTGCAGGAACTTCTTTAAAAATAAGGAAGATTTCAAGGACGAATTTGGAAATCTTCAAAACTTCAATAATTTTGCGTATTTGAATTGTCGTCAGGTATTAGTGTCACTCGACACCAGCGGTGGTGGTGTCGGTCGACACCTACGTGGTTTTTTGGTCTCTAGATTTCTTCTGCAGCATAAGTTCTCTTTTTCCTCCAGAATGCTCAATAATTTCGAAATGCATGACAAACATGTAAAAACCTGAAAAGAACTACAAAAGACTATAGAAATAACAAATAGACTCTAAAACCTATACCTAAATCATAGCTAAAAGTAGTAAAAATAGAGGTATATCAACTCTCTCAAACTTAGCTTTTGCTTGCCCTCAAGCAAAACAAAAAAGCCGATCCCGTGGAAGAGGTTTGAAAACGCAGGAACTCCCAATATTCTCTAGCCTATTGCCTTGATCATTTTAACCAAATCCATATGCCTAGCAAGTTTAATCAAATCCTAACTTATATTATTCAAGTTACCTTAAAACCAATCTCTCAAATAAGAGATCGTCGATAGTATTTAAGGGTTGAATTCCTCAAAGTTCTTTTGTTCACACAATAAACTTAAGTGTGAAGATTAAGCTAGATAGGTAATAAGTAAATTAAAAGAAAGCAAATTAAGCAAATAGCATATTGGTTGGTTGTAACATAAGATAATAAAACGTCAGGTTTAGGTTATTCTCAGGAAACATATGATTAGTAGATCTAGAATTAGATAGGTTGTTATCGAACCGTTCTCGAACTCCAACCGTAATTATTGCATAATCGGTGATGTGTCGTGCTACTCACCTAAGTGAATAGACCGATCTAAACAAATTTGATAAGTTCACCTAAGTGAATAGACCGATCTTATTCGAGACGCCTATAAACTTTGGCCCATCAAATAGTGGTTTTGGTAACAGGTACCTATGGTGGGTATACCTATTATCTAATATCAAGTTCCAGTTAATTATTCTAGAACTAGCATTAAGAATAACCAAAGATGAAGAATCTTACTAATAACCTAGGAAGGGGCAATCTACTAAATCATATAAATCCCTAGTGAGAAACCCTAACCCTAACAAGTAGACTACTCAGACATGATGGATAAAACAAACAGCATATATGAGTAAGAAAACATAAACAAATCAATAGAGAAAAGAGTTAGAAAAGATCTCTGCACTGTTATTGAAAATCTCTGAAAACAGGGGATGAATAGCTTATGAAAGTATTTTGTAGCAAGTTGCAAAAGACTTTGTTGCTAGAAAAGAACTTAGGTCTAAACAATGACCATTAAAACTATATCTATGACCTAAAAAACGTGCATAGACTAATAATGAAAATAAAAAGTCTTCTGAGGCAAATTTCCTTATCTTCAAACTCTAAAGCGTGATGGACTTCTCTGGGCCGCAATTGGTGTTGATCGATACAAAGGGTGTGTCGATTGACACTCTCGAGTTGATCTGGCAGTGAATTCGTCATTTGGCTTATTTTCCTCAGCTTATGCTCCAAAATGTCTTATTATCTCCATTGTTGTCCCTTTCAATAAAATACCTGAAAAGACTCTAAAAGGACTCTAGAAATAACAAAAAGACTCAAAAACCCATATCTAAAACATAGCTAAAACAGTAAAAATAGGGTTATATCACTAAGCAACATGTAATTCTTTGCAAGCTTACACAACATTCTAGATTCCATACCTAAATTCCACAACTATATCCAACAGGCTTTCATTGCTGGGTCTCATCAAGCAAACTAATATTCAAGAACCTTCTAGACTCATTCCTCTACTATACCATGATAAATCATACATTATATATATATATATATATATATATATATTTTTATATTCTTTCTCTCCCCAGACTTATTCTTTTCAGAGATAGGACAAAGGAGTACTCGCTTCATCAGATAGATATCCTCCGCATATTTCCAACCTTTGCAATTGATCATTCCTGAGAATATAAAATTATGGGATGAAAGGAAACATTATTAACCCTTTATACTACAGGAAACACTCTCTCTTTTTTTTTATCACAGAGGGGAAGATAATAATTCTATATGGTCTCATATATCAGGTATGAACAAGGAGTCAAGTTATATGAATATTAACCGTTTTGACCAAGGGTAAGGAAGAGCAATGAGATTAGCGCCAGCCTCAATGGATTGTATTGTAAACCAGGATATCCTAAAATCTGTCGATTTGCCATTTTGATTTTTCAATAGTCGAACCTGCAGCATTAATCAACCAGGCAATATTCTTAAGAAATACAGATCATAATTTCTAACTAAATCTTGACTCAATAAAACGAGTCAAAAAGAAAAATAAGAGTAATAATAAGACTCAAAAAGAAAAACGTAGTTAGTAACTGCGTCCCCTACACTTAAACAACATTGTCCCTAGTGGCATTCAAATACAAAGTAAGCGAGAAAAATAAAAGAAAAACGTAAAATACTGGATAATTAAAAAGAAAATCATACCAGTGAGTTACCTCCCACTAAGCGCTTATTTATAGTCAATAGTTTGACTTTGTAGGGTTTACACATTAAGTGGATAAGAAGGTGACAGTAAATGCTTATTAACAACACGTCTCATCATCCAAAGTGGCGTATAGGCAGTTGGCGTGTGAGGTTGACCTAGGAAGTGAGGAACATCAGCAGGGCATGACTCAGGTATGGGTGCAATACTCTTATTTCCTGCACAATCATCAAAAGAAAGAACAAGCGCTCGACAAAAAACTCGTGGCTTGCTAAACCGTAAAACAGTGTTTTGAAAACTTTAAAGTCGTATTGATGATATCCTGAGGTTTAGGTGGAAGAGATGAGTACCGTAGCCTTTTCGGAGGTGGGTGTAGTGGTAGAGGTGTGGTGGTTGTTATTACAACAGTCCTTGGAATATCAGCAGTGATGTCAACTCGAAAACTATCTTTAGGGAACAACTCTTGTGCAGCCCGTGTGGGGTGTCGATCGACACAAGTGATGGTGTCAATCGACACCATCTCTGCATGATCGATTCTCAACAACGAATTTCAAACTTTCTTCATGTGGACGCTTGCTGTTACTGAATACCTTGCCAGGATAAACAACTGTGTCTATAGAGGTCTCTATAGAGAATGCTTGGCCATAATCATAGGTGGTTTCCTCTAGTTGTCAATGTCAAAAGTCATAACCACATCACACACATTCAAAGCAATTCGGCCAAGCTTCACATCAATCTGAGCACCAGCAGAAGCTAAGAATGATCTTCCCAAAATAAGAGGATCTGGAGGTTCTTCTTCATATTCCAAAACCAAGAAGTCAGTTGGAATCAAGCATTCTCCAATTTTCACAGGAATATCATCTAAGATACCTTCAGGGATTCTCTTTGAGCGATCAGCTAGGAGAAGAGTAATCTTAGTAGCCATGAAATTTGTCATCCCAAGTCTTACATCAACAGAATGAGGCATCAAATTGATACAAGAACCAAGATCACAAAGAGAACGAGGAAACCTGTCTGTAGAGATTGAAAAATCGAGTACAAAGCTTCCTTGAACAGATAGCTTCTCAGGAAATCCTACTTGGATTTATGTCACTGCCCTGTTCTGAGACAAGTACTGTCCTTCCCTTCTCATCCTGCTTCTCTGGAGCTTCATCTAGTGTAATAGCATTTGGAAGCGATGGTGACAACTTCTCTTTATCAACAGGAGGCAATTGAAGTAGAATCTTATCCATTATACCCATGCAATACTCCTCATGAATATCCTGTTTTGACTATCGAGATATTGGACAAAGAACTTTTGGTGTGAAGACTTGTCCAGTAACTGGTGGAGATTCAAGGAAGATATGTGTAGTGTGAGTCCAGTGTCGATCGACACTAGGTGAGTGTTGGTCGACACTATTGTCTGGCACCGATCCTACACTGTCAAACGTCAACACTAGCTCGTTTGTTTCGTGCTGGTGTCCATCAACACCCAGGTGCTGTCGGTCGACACTGTCGAGGTCGAGTCTGGTAGATATGACTTTTTCACAGCGTGACTTCTCCTATATAGTTGTTGGTGTCGAGCGATACCAGTGGTTGGTATCGGCCGACACTACCTCTACAGTGTCAAAATGAACCTGATTCTTTTCAACTTGCACCAACTCATCTTCACAATCCAGCAAAACAACATGATAAGCAATTGTAAGGCTGCTCTCAGTCCATCTCGGAGAGGTTTTCTCGAAGAGGTGTTGTTGTTGTCCACTCAACAGTTTAACTGCATTGATAGATTCCTTCGTTAAAACATACTGATGGAGTTTCCTAATGTCTATTCATATTTCAAAGAGCTCTCCAAGTAATTCCTCTAACATGGCTTCAGTTTTACTCTTAACAACAGGTGGTGGGTGGGCTTTGATGGAAGAAGTGACAGCTAGAGAAGTAATCTGTGTAGAATCGTGATCCTCTCTACTAACGGTGGAAGCTTCAACCAATGTTCTCTACCTACTGTTTATCCTCTTTGTTGTGAGACTTCTGACAGCATTGTTGATAAGTACCAGTGCTTCGCTATGACACCTTTTCATGAAATTGCCATCACTTGCACCATCGAAACACATCTTATACTACTCATCGATTCCGCGGAAGAATATGTTGATGAGATGGCTTTCTTGGAAAACATGTTATGGGCAGTCCTTCTGATAGGATTTGAATCTGATCCAAGTTGCCTTCAAACTTTCTGTTGGATCTTGAGAAAATGAAGAAATATTTTCTCGCAGTAATTCTGTCACTGAATCATCAAGGAAGTGGTTCATGAATGCGTTCTTCGTGTCCGTCCATTTTGTCAATGAACCATCGTCTAGCTGTCAGAGCCATGATGTTCCTCTTCCCGTTAGAGAGTGGGGAAAGAGTTTGCAAAGAAGATAATCAGTTGGTACATCATCTGCATAGATTGAGGACACTAAGTCTTTGAAGATTTCCAAATGATCTAGTGGTGATTCATCAAGAGCACCTCTAAACTTTCCTTCTGAAACAAGATCATAATTGGCAGTGAGAATAGCAAATTTTTCACTTGCAAAAGGAGGTAGCTAGATCGATGACCGATTTGAGTAGAAAAGATCAACATTGTTGAAGTCACCTATGGTAGCTGGTTTGTTCTGTAGATGGTGTCGATCGACATCCTGTTGGTGTCGTTTGACACTGTCGTCGATATCAGCAATCAATTTGTTGCGTTCCATCTTTTAGTTTCCCTGTCAGAGGAAAAAAGAAGAAAGGAAACGCGTGAGTAACAAAAGAAAGAAAAAACTTAGTATAAATTCTACACCTAGTCTAATGGTGAATCAAAGAGAACTTCGGCAACGGCGCCAAATTTGATATTGGTCAAATTAATCCTAAGACCACTCTCTCAAATAAAGAGGTCAATTGCAGCACTTAGGGATCAAATTCACAAAGTTCTCGGATCACACAGTAGACTAATGGCTATCGAATTAAGCTAAGTAAAATACTAAAGAAAATAAAAAGAAACAAAAGTAAGCAATAGCAATAGATTAGATGGAAGTAAAATAAGATAATAAAAGCGTTAGGCTTAGGATATTCTCAGGAAACAGATGACTAACAGATCTAGCTATGATTAGGATTCTTACCGAACCGTTCTAGAACTCAAGTCACTAATATAAAGTAACCAGTGATGTGCCGTGCTACTCACTATGCCTAGAGCTAAAGATTCCCAGTGATGTGTCCGTGAATCCCTAATTCTAAACATACATTATTATCAAGTTTGATTAGTTCACATAAGTATCTAAACCGTAGCCCTTCTATGAGCCTACCTGTTTGTTTCTTAAATACTTAGGTCCATCTATGATAGTTCTGGTAACAGGTACTTATGGTGGGTATACCTATTATTTAAGATCAAGTTCTAGGTGGCCAATCTAGAACTAGCATTAAGAATAATCAAGATGAAGAACTCTAAAGATATCCTAAAAGGTGGACGATCTACTAAATCATCTATAACCCTAATGAGAAACCCTAAACCTAACAAGAAGACTACTCACACATGATGAATGAAGCAAACAACATGATTAGAATAGAAATCAATAATGAATATATCAAGAGATTAGAGTTTAGGAAGATCTTCTCTAAAGGGAGTCTCCACAGCGCTTTGCTTCAAAGAACAACAGAGAAAGAGAATAGCCTCCAAAAGCTTAGGTTTTAACAATTACTTTAAAATCTATATATATATATATATATATATATATATATATATATATATATATATTT
>Ga0041059_1000167_pt1 | contig 41762 bp, 30 predicted proteins | sample AraColnosormetaG_FD_56232 | JGI IMG/M metagenome (GOLD analysis project Ga0041059, IMG submission 56232) | Arabidopsis roots microbial communities from North Carolina, USA - Col MF nosort | ecosystem: Host-associated > Plants > Roots > Unclassified | place: USA: North Carolina | collected...
TTTTTTTTTTTTTTTTTTTTTTTTTTTTTTGATCACCAAGAGCTGAAATGTTCTGTTTTGTGGTATTTTAAGATAATGTCTTCTTCATTTGTGCCTACCAAAAAACAAAAAGTCTTCTTCATTTGTATCATATATGCGTACGTTTGTTAATCAATGTATTATTTAATAGAAACATGATTGTCTTAAGTAATTTTAGAAATTCATTTTATTTTGTATCATTGTTTGTCTCTCAGATTCATGTAATTGGTTAGGACTTTTTTTTTCTTTGATTGTTGGCTAACAAATGGATAGAGCTTTAGAGTTCTCCAAAGTCTAAAATTGATTCAAAAAAAAAGCTCAGAAAGAAGATACTATATGAATAACAGAATTACATGCCCTAAATGATTTAATGTAACATAAAACATTATACATTATTCAAAAAATGTATGATAAATATAAACTCTTTTTTGGGTATAAAATCAATAAATAATATTTATATTGGCATAAAACGAGAAACACGTGTGATGGGATGGTTCTAGTACCCAATCAAATTGGATAAAAACAAAGAAATATGATTTGGCTGGGTCTACTATAATAACTGCTGCTTGGTGACCAAAATAAGACGAAACGGCTTCTTCATCAAATCATTCATCCTCATCCTCAGACTTTGGTTCTTGTTTCTCGAAGATGAACGACGCCGATGCTTCCATCCAGATCCAGCAGATGGTTAGGTTTATCCGCCAGGAAGCCGAAGAAAAGGCTAACGAGATCTCCATCTCCTCTGAAGAAGTAAGTCCATACATTACATCCACTCTCTTTTGATCTCGATCTTTACGAATACGTGACTCTGTTGACAATTGCGTGACTATTTTGGTTTGTTCTTTTGAAAATATGTTGACTGTTGTTTTACATTGATCTTCGGATCTTAAGATCCTCTGTGAGATTATTTCTGAACATGAAAAAATGGTTTTGAGTCTAAAACCGATTGGTCTTTTGATGTGACAGGAATTCAACATTGAGAAATTGCAGCTTGTTGAAGCAGAGAAGAAGAAGATTAGACAAGAGTATGAGAAGAAGGAGAAACAGGTCGATGTCAGAAAGAAGATGTGAGAGCTCTTTTCACTTCTCTATGTCTCTCTTATCTGTTTGATTTTGTTCTTGAGATCTGTTCCTCTTTGGCTCATTAATTCCTAGTTTAATGGCATTGAGCGTTTAGATGCTAGTTTTGAGCTGACTCATATCGTTCTTTAGATCTTGTTGATTTAGGCCACTTGTTAATTGTGAGTTTGCTCTGTTTCTTATGTTTTGTAAAAAGTGATTACTCAATGCAACTGAACGCATCGAGGATCAAAGTTCTACAAGCGCAAGATGACATTGTCAATGCAATGAAAGAAGAGGCAGCTAAGCAACTCTTGAAAGTTAGCCAACATGGCTTTTTCAATCATCATCACCATCAGTATAAGCATCTCTTGAAAGATCTCATTGTTCAGGTTCTGTCTTAAGCACAACTAGCTCCCTCGTTTGTTTCTTTGAAATGTGTTCTTTATATTGGGATTTTTTGGGTATGTGTTGTAGTGTTTGCTTAGATTGAAAGAGCCTGCAGTGTTACTCCGTTGTCGTGAAGAAGATCTTGACATTGTTGAGTCTATGCTGGATGATGCTAGTGAAGAATATTGCAAGAAAGCAAAGGTTCATGCTCCTGAGATTATTGTAGACAAGGACATTTTCCTTCCTCCTGCTCCTTCAGATGATGATCCTCATGCTCTTTCCTGGTAAAATTTCATCAAACCAAAATACTAAAAGCTATATAAGAATCAAAAACTCTAATACCAATATGGCACTTGTGGATATATAACAGTGCAGGAGGAGTGGTTTTGGCTTCTCGTGATGGGAAAATCGTGTGTGAAAACACGCTTGATGCGAGGTTGGAGGTTGCCTTCCGCAATAAACTTCCAGAGGTTAAATTAAAATCCCCATTTGCTCTCTTAAATTTGTAGTACCATGTTCCTAAGCTTATACCTTCTTATTGGTTTCAAAACTCTTGAAACCTCATTTGTCTTGTCCTAAGTATTTTTAGTTTTGTTCTAAAGGATCTTTTCTTGAAATGTGTGTAGATCCGAAAGTCGCTCTTCGGCAAGGTTGGTGCAGCTTGATGAGTGACTCCAACTTTATAACCAAGGAAAGTTTGTGGCTCCATTTATCCATTTCTTTCTATTGTCACCATTTTTTCTAAATTATGTGTAATTTGTTGATGGGCATTGGTCTTTTGTTGTTAATTGATATAAATATTTGTTTGGTTTGGTGGTGTATTGATAATGATAAGAGTAAGTTGCTCATCATCTTGTCAACTTTTTATCCTAACTTTGTCACACTTTTTGTTACCTAAGATTTAGAACTTCTCCTTCGTGACACATGGTTGATTACAAGAAAGAAAGCGTCACAGGATGGTCAAAGTCTCATCCTTCTTCGTCAAATTCACATACTTTTTTTTAGATATACATAGCCATATTTATTTTTAGCTGTATATGCCTAATTGCCTATTTATTTAGATGGGTTCAAAGTCTCCTCCTTCTTGGCTAAATTCACACACTGTTATAGTGTTATTTGTTTGAAGGAACAAAAAAGAACTTCAATAAAGAAAATGGCGTCTAACAAAATCTCCTTCTCCTTTGTTCTTTGCCTATATATGTGCTCTCTATTGTTCATCATTACATTACACATCAAATAGACAATAGTTCATAGAAATCATTGTTTCTAATTTTCTTGGTTTAGTAAATGAACCCCTTAACTTTTTTTCTTATTAAAATTATAGAGTTAAGAGATGCAAAAAGTATGAATCCAACGGGAAGACGATGCCCAGATCCTAACGGTGTGGAGAAGAAAAGTATGTGTTACAGTTCCTGTAAGACACAAGGTTTTATGGGTGGTTCTTGTCAAGGCCACAAGGGTAATTACATGTGCGAGTGTTATGAAGGATAAACACCATCTCATTGATAAACTCTGTCTTGTTTAATTGATCCACTTAGTCTCCTATCATCATATAAGAAAGATACTTGGTTATCCAGTAGAATGGTGAGATCGTAGATGGAAAGTTGTCCGACCATTCAACATCGTCAAAAGGCTAATGTATCAAGTTGATGTAAAATAATTGAAAAACTTTTATAGAGACTAAAAAGAAGAGGTAGAGAGTCCAAGTTCGACATGGACACTACCATATTGATCGTATTAAAAAATGTTGTTACAACCAAAATATATATTAGATATGAAACATCATTAGAGATTAATAAATCAAACAGCCCACTAGTTGGATATTAAAAAAATTAAACGAATGTTATTGTATGAATTTTCGTAAGTCATTTGCATATAACGACAAGCAAATCCTTAAGCTATGATTAAATTTTTATGTTAGAGTGTGATTTGTAAACATTTTTAATTTAACAAAAACATTAGAATCATATTTGAAACAAAAACGGCAACGTTTGTTAACATGGAGTTCTAGACGAGACGACACCGTTTTGAAAAACATAGAGATCATCGTTTTCGTTTGTCCCTTGGCTCCATCGACGAGTCCGTCATTTTCACAGTATAAATATCTCCACCCACTCTCTCTCATCACTCCCACTACCTCATTTTTCTCTCTCTACCTAACCAATCCTAAGCTCATCTCTCTATCTCCAATGGAGTCCGCCGCACTATCCCGAATCGGTCTCGCCGGACTCGCCGTGATGGGCCAAAACCTCGCCTTAAACATCGCCGAGAAAGGTTTCCCAATCTCAGTCTACAATCGAACCACTTCCAAAGTCGACGAAACCCTAGATCGAGCCGCCGTCGAAGGAAACCTCCCAGTCTCCGGCCAATACTCTCCCCGCGATTTCGTCCTCTCGATCCAACGGCCTAGATCTCTCATCATCCTCGTCAAAGCTGGAGCTCCCGTTGACCAAACAATCGACGCCTTCTCCGAATACATGGAGCCAGGAGATTGCATCATCGACGGTGGAAACGAATGGTATCAGAACACAGAGCGACGGATCTCCGAAGCTGAGCAAAAAGGATTGCTCTATTTAGGTATGGGAGTCTCCGGCGGCGAAGAAGGAGCTCGTAACGGTCCTTCGTTAATGCCTGGTGGATCATTTCAAGCTTATGATAACATCAAAGATATTTTGGAGAAAGTCGCAGCTCAAGTTGAAGATGGACCTTGTGTTACTTACATCGGAGAAGGTGGATCTGGAAATTTCGTGAAGATGGTTCATAATGGGATTGAGTATGGAGATATGCAATTGATCTCTGAAGCTTATGATGTGTTGAAGAACGTTGGTGGATTAAGCAACGAGGAGCTTGCTGAGATTTTCACTGAGTGGAATTCAGGTGAGCTTGAGAGTTTCTTGGTTGAGATAACTTCTGATATATTTAGGGTTAAGGATGAGTTTGGTGATGGAGAGTTAGTTGATAAGATTTTGGATAAGACTGGTATGAAAGGTACTGGGAAATGGACGGTGCAGCAAGCGGCGGAGCTGTCTGTTGCAGCTCCGACGATTGCTGCTTCGTTGGATTGTAGGTATTTGAGTGGGTTGAAAGATGAGAGGGAGAATGCAGCGAAAGTGTTGAGGGAAGCTGGATTGAAAGAAGAGATTGGTTCTGCGTCGAGTGGAATCGATAAGAAGAGATTGGTTGATGATGTTAGGCAAGCTTTGTATGCTTCCAAGATTTGTAGTTATGCTCAAGGGATGAATTTGCTTAGAGCTAAGAGTTTAGAGAAGAGTTGGAACTTGAATTTTGGTGAATTGGCTAGGATTTGGAAAGGTGGTTGTATTATAAGAGCGGTTTTCTTGGATAGGATCAAGAAAGCTTACCAGAGGAACCCGGACTTGGCTAGTCTTGTGGTTGATCCTGAGTTTGCTAAAGAGATGGTTCAGAGACAAGCTGCTTGGAGAAGAGTTGTTGGTTTGGCTGTTTCTGCTGGGATTAGCACGCCTGGAATGTGTGCTAGTCTTGCGTATTTCGATACTTATAGACGTGCTAGATTGCCGGCGAATCTGGTTCAGGCGCAGAGAGATCTCTTTGGAGCTCACACTTATGAGAGAACCGATCGTCCTGGTGCGTACCATACTGAATGGACTAAGCTTGCCAGGAAGAACCATTGAAAAATCCCTTTCTGTTTTTGTAAAAGCCCTATTTGTCTTGCTTATTTTTGAGCAATTGGAAATGGGATTTCAAACCACATTGTTTAACACGAGTATTTTGTTCAGATTTCAGAATAAGAAATGCAGCAGCACCTTGATTTTTGTTTTTGTTTCTGAACATCTTTGCTTTTAAATTTGTAAAACATATCTCCCCTGTCTTTAATAGATCGAATGTCTAGACGATTAGTTGAACAATCAATTAACGACTTTTCTGCGCCGGATATATTAGATTTACATTTGTCTTAGAGCTAAGTCCTTACCAAACATCCGATTAGCAAAATTTTGAAACATTATTCAACCAAAATCGGATCGAAAAAAACAAAATCAAATCCACATAATCCGAACTGAATAGAAAACTCATGAAGGTTCATAGAGTCCGAGCACATGACCATCAAGACATCTCACAGAAGCAACCTGGTTATCAAGAAAAAGAAAGATTTGAATTCTTATCAAAAGAAATGTTAGACAATGAGATTAAAGCATTTGCAGGAAGTGGTTGCGTTTTTACCTTGCCATGGACTTCATATTTGATAGAGCCATCGAGTTCAGCTCCTAATTCCATAAGTTTAGAGATTGTTGTATTAATGTCTGCTACAGTGAACGATAGTAACGAAGAGTATCCTTTCTCACTCATCACATGCTCGCTGCATCAAAAACAATGATGGCTCTATAATTTAACACAGATTCTCTATAAGTTCCACATTTTCAATCAGACAGGACAGTGAACTGAAGACAACCAAGTAAAAAACAACTCTCCAGGGGAAAATAAAGTTTCATTGAGGCAAATGATCGAACAGGTTATAGGCATTGAGTCAATACCTGGGAGCTTGCATAAGAGCTAGCTTGAGGGGACCTGACTGAAGTTCAGCCCAACGTAAGGTAACGACATTGACGGAGAAATCGAGACCTTTCTCATAGAATCGAGCCGCTTTTGGTACGTCTCTGTGGAGCTGCAAGATCCACCTAAACGACGCCGTTGCCATCTCGCTCTCTTCACAGACGAAGACAAACGATAACTTGATAATACAAATAGGCCCCAGAACCAATAAAAACCCTCAAAACGTCGCCGTTTCTGCTCTTTATAGTCTACCAATTCACAGATTCACAACTCTTTTTTCTTGTCTGAAACAAAAATCAAGAATACAAAATTCACAGATGATCAAATCAATATAAAACAGATATACATTATACACTAGTTACAATATAAGCTCTACAGATGAACATATACACAAATGGAACAATCTCAGCTTGTTCCATCTTCGAGTCCGACCATTTCCGCCAAAAATGGCTCTTACGATACAGATTACATCAGAAACTCAATCCTTGAATAGCCTAACCCGTGGCCTTGAACTCGTTGTTCTCGCTTCGCTTAGTTTAGTCTTCAAAGTGTTATCCTTTACTCCTCGTGGCGCACCAAGATCAGGTGTTACGGTTCGTGTATTCCATTGACGAATCGGGCTCTCTCGTCTCCTTGATGGGTAACTGCAAGAAGCTTCATCGATCTCCCGAGTTTCCGACGATAACCTCCGATGAGTTCTGATCATTTCTCCAACCACATTGTTCGTTTCTTTACCACACTTCTCAGTTTCAGGCTCCATTTCATTGGCTCTAGTTTTCTTTTTCTCATTAGAAGACATCGCCCACGCCATTTGATCCTCGAACTTCACTTGTAAACTCGACGGGCTTTGACTCCGTCTTTGTGGTCTTTCACTAACACCAACTTTTATTAGTTCCGGTTTTTCAGTTTCATCGCCACGTGGTGGCTTTGCAACATCACTCCCATGTTTCTTGAGCTCAAAACAATTCGAACCGCTTCCGCCAGAATCTTCCTCCTCCTCACGGTCTACTTCCCAAATCGGGGCGCTCATGGCGTTAAATGGAACCGACTCAAGTGAAGTACGGCGATTTCTCGCTATTTCATTAGAGTCTGCGTTCTGATTAGTCTTAAGAAATGTTTCTATCTCAAACTCGAGCTTCTCCAAAGCCGATCCGTTGCCACTCTGAATCCTTTCATCAAGCCATGATTCCGCAATACAAAGAATCATATGATCTTGTTCATCCCAACCTTTCCAGTTCTTATCCAACTTCTGCTTTAAACCATGAATCTCCCTTTCGTAACTCTTGATCCCTTTTGCAAACTCATCACATAATCTCTCCAGAATTTTCTTTGACTCAGTCCCTCTCTCCATCTCCTTAACGCAGTTAGACAACGTTGACTTCACTTCCGAGAGCTCTTGTGCCAATTTCCTATACAGACTCTCAGAACGTTTCCTTAGTTTCCGCTCATCTTCTAGCGATTGAACAGCAGAGCTTAACCGATCGTGTTCCTTCGTACCTTTCGACAGCTTTTCTTCCGCGAGTTGCTTCACAAAATCATCCATATCGCGTTTATCGGCTTGCTTGCATCTAAGAAGGTCTTTGATCCGGGCACGTGAGTGAGCAAGCTCGGTTTTCAAAGATTTTATTAAGGAGATATTAGCGGAATGCTGCTCCTCGAGGATCCAGATTCGGTTCAGCACTTTAAGAAGTTCGGTTGATGTCTTGATATTGTTGTTAGGCTCACCAGCTCGTCTTCTTCCACGGAACTCCAATGAGCTATCGTAGCTTGTAGGAGATACCGGCTGCAAAGCATGGTCATTTCTTTCAGTTAAATGATGATGCTTCATCAGCATTTGCCCGATCTGTCTCCTTATACTTCCCGCACTCTCTGGCTGGGACACAAGAACCATAGCAGAATTGTTAAGATAGAAGAACCAAAACCAAACAAACAGAATTTTCTACTAAACAACTGCATTGATCAAAATGAAAAGCCGGAGCAAAAGGTCTCTTCAAGCTCAGTGATGCGAGAGTAAACTAATGAGAGAAACAAGTAATTGCAGTTGAACTAACGATCACATTTTTAAATAGAATCCTCCGTTACCAAACTTGACCTCATCGTAAAAGAGAATCCTCTGCAGGACTAAGAAACCAAAATCTAGTAACTTAGAACCAAACACAAATGAGCTCAGAATCAATGGCAATAGTATTGCCTTCAGCTTGCGAGGTTCGTGTCTGGCGAATCGGATTAAGGGCTTTGGTGTGGGTGATTTGAGCGAAAAAAATCAGCTAAATAAACAAAAGTTAACTCTCTCCAACCAATGACTTGCAAAATTCTTAACAAAGAACAGAGCAATTGGGTAAACCTAGAACACTTATCACCAATATGAGAATCCAAATTTGGCCAAAACCCTGAACCAGAAACAGAAACAAAACAATCTAGGGCTAAGACATTCAGAAATTCATCACAACCCATGTCACAAAATTCAAACTTTAAAAGGCAAAACGATACATTGTCACAAGATATTCAAACTTGAGCAATGCCCAATCCTAAAACCAATCAGCTTCATGGGATAATCAAACGAAAAAAAACAAAATTAAATCAAGGCAAAATTACCAGAAAAGGGTAAAAATCCAATCTCTAGAAAGAGAAGGATAGAGAGAGACCTGGTGATCAGTGAGCTCAATACCATTATTGTCTGCAACCGCCGCCTTTCCATGGCCGTGACGGAGACGACGGCTGTTACTAGGACCAGCAGAACCTAAGGGAGCTCTGTGCATTTTAGTAGCAGCAGGAGGATGAATCAGGTGGTCGTTGTCGTAATACTGATAAAATTCCCAGAGAGAAGCAGCAAGCTTTCTAGAGGAGGCAGAAGAAGGGTTCTTATTAGGGTTGAAGCTAATATGCACAGGAGTGGAAGGTCGGCGAAAGACACTTCTATGGCCTACAAAAACAGCTCTTCTCCTTAACTTTTCTATAAATCTCTTCCCTTTTTGCCCTTCTCCTCCATCATCTTCCTCTTCTTCTTCTTCTTCTTCTTCTTTACTTTTCATTTCTTTAGAGAGCGGCTAACTAAACCAAAAGTTCGACTTTTTCTTTGTTGCTTTTATTAAGAAGAAACCTTTTTTCTCTGTTCATAATCATGGAGATGGAACTGTTGTCTCTCTCGTTTCATTTATTCAGTTTTGATCATTGAGTGTTTCCTTTTCTTCTTCTTCGTTGAGTGGCCGCAAAATTGAGAAATTGTTACAATCATCTGAGTTTTTACTGATGCGTCAATAAAAATTTGTTATTTTATGAAGAAGAATATGCGGTGTCATAGTCTGTGTCCAGTGAGTAAAACTATAAGCATTACACGTAGGTACGTTGTTTGGGATGATGCTGTGTGATCTTCCCACAAGTAAAACTTTTATTCTTAGCTTCTGTGTTTACATTTTTAACAACATTTTTTATCTTCTCCAGTAGTCCCTAAACGAATTAATATTCTTTCTTGCAAACAATATTTTATTTTTAACGTTTTCACTAAATTGTATCTAATGTTTACAATTACATAGCCTACGTGGTTACATTCTCGGCTAATAACACAATGTTCCTTTCCAAATGATATATAATGTATGTTACAGTTCCAGTGGCAAAAAAAAACTAGAAACTCTCCAAAACGGTGAGAGCAGAGCATGAGGGTAGAGCATGGTTCATGTACATAGGATTCTAGCTTATTTGGGGCCTAAGCATAAATGGTGGACTGGATCAGACTTATGATGGGCTTGTGGTGTAAACCTAATATAATTCAGAATCAAACCCTCAGGGCCAAATGGAGAGCAGATTCGGTCACAAGTGTTTGGGGCCTTAACTAAATATTGGCTCATTCAAATGATTACTGGAAATAGAAAAATTACAGTACCTATGTTTGAATTTGGGGAAATTAGGCTAATTTAAAGGAGTTTTACTTGACAGGATTAAAAGAGTTTAGCTTTTACCGTTATACACAAGTAAAAGAGTTTTGGTCTACTGATCGACCATGGTGCATTGCATTCTATAAAAGTAATATTTTATATGTTTCATTTTTTTTTCTGTCAATGACACATTAATTAAAATATCAATTCTCTGATAATCTAATTTAAAAGACAAAAAAATTACAAATAAAATTTCAGAAAATAAACTTTTAGGACAACGGAGTAGACAATATGTTTTAGCATTACAAGAATAAAGAATACAAAAGAATGAGGCTCCATCTCTTTTGTATAAAAGCATCATTAGCGGCAACTAATTTAACCAACAAAAAATATATGGTAAAATAAAGTTGGTAAAAAATATTAAATATATTTAGTTTTCTTAGACCAAAAAATAATCATGTGGTCTGGAGAAACCATGTTAGAATTCGAATTGGGGTGATCAATTATACTACTTGAACCTAGTTGGCAGAGATTTTTGTCTCTTTTACCACCGTACCATATCGACTTGGTCAATATATTTAGAATTTTGACATTAAAAATTAAAAATATCTTTTAAATTTTAGATTTTCTACGAGGTTGTTTGAAATAATATGTAGAAAATTGTTTTTCTTATGGAATTTAAAAAGCTATATTAGAGTAACCGACAAGTAACACCTTGACTTTGTAGATTATATATAATGAGACGACCATTTTCATCCACAACTAAATTTTCTTTTCTTGTTTTTGTTTGTTTTACATTTCTTAGACGTGGGACCTAATTACAAAATACTCCAATAATTTAGGTTGAAAATTGGGAATGGGCAATAATACTTGATAGTGTATTATATTGTCTCCTACCCGTTTTTTAAGAACATTAATATGTATTCACCCTTAGCGGAAATTGGTGTGGCTTTGATCGAGGTTGAACTTTGATTCTAGTGACAATAAGAAAAAGAAATGGCTACTAGATATATTTTAATTTCTTTGTTTATAAAAAACATTGTTTTTTAACATGTTTTACGCAAATTATGTAAATTTCTATTATAATAAAAATATGATACGATAATTTTGTAGAACAAAAATAAAAATTTAAAATGATATTTTTTGTGAAACGGAAAAAATAGATACCCTTAAATTATTAAAATAAAATATTCTTTCTTTTACCAAACTTACTAAAACTAAATCTCATTCTCATTAATTAAGACTCATATCTAAGAAAAATGTACATGGTGTGGTTTATATACAAACTCATGTGTGGACTAAACCAAAAACCTTAACCAAAAACAAAAATAAAATCTTCTAAACTGGTTTATACTTGTACCATTGTACAATTGACAAATGAACCTAAGCATTATACAGGACGGATACATCAATAACATATTTGACGAGACCAAGTCAGTCTAGTCGTCTCAACAATAATAGTAAAACTCATTTTTTTGTCCCCAAATAATAAAATATCTACTTAACTTAAGTTGTGGAGAGTTTTGTAAAACAAATTGGTTTTCGCTGTCCCAATAAGAAAACATTTCTCCAAAACATTGTATAAATTGAACTTCGAAGTTCTGCAAAACACTAAACGACGTCACAACGTAAAATACAAAATTAAAATAGAAAAATGTTATTGTCAATAATACACATACATACACAGAGAAATGATTTTAGAAAATACACAAGTTTCAGCTTAGAAAAATCGACGTGAAAAATGATTAAAAGACAGTTTGCAATCAGAGTAATTGATAAACAAATATTTTAAAACAACAATCAAAGATATGAACCAATCAGGATCTAAGACATGATATGTTCTAGCAACGGACCTTCTGTGTCAAGCTCATCTATGTGGCCTTCAAAACCAGCATATACGAGAACAGCTAACACTATCAACAATTGAAGTCGAACTTTAAAGTGAAGAAACAGGAAAAAAATCCGGACAATATCAAACTTTTTCCTCTAAAAAATATTAGTTTGGATTGCGCGACATGAAAACTTTCTGATTATAGAATATGAAAGTATAACGATGACGTTTTGTTTTTGACAAAATACGATGACATCTAATTTATTTATCTTTTATCAACACACACAACATAAAGCATAGTCCACAAGCAATCTTTTTTTACAATGTGATGGAATCTGCTTGAATATTGAAGTAACGAACCAGTGTCCGGTTTAACCACACCAAAATTTGAAATGGCATAAACCGGTGACATTGTTAGTCCACTTTATAAGGTTTTGTCTTGGCCTGCTCTATCAGATTTCATTAGTCAGAAAGTAAATCGAAAAATCTTATCACCTACTTGATATACCCTACGGACACTATTTTCAAACCAAGTTGTTGGTTTGAGATCTTATGTATATATATATTACATACATACACATATATAGACCACATAAGATACTCTAGGGAATCACAATAAGTCAATAATGATTATATAAGTCAGACACAAAGATATTTACATTTTTGCAGACAATAATGGGTACTTTGGTCAACGGTACTATTCCGGCGATGAAGTGTCCCAAGAATGTGGCGATGATGAAGACAACGTCTAACGGAGTGTTCGATGGAGAGAGTCCATTAGATTTCGCTTTTCCTCTTGTCATTCTTCAGATTTGCCTTGTCGTCGCCGTCACTCGCTCTTTGGCCTTCCTTCTCCGTCCCATGAGACAACCACGTGTTGTCGCCGAGATCATTGTAAGTCCTCCATCAACCGGTTTAGGTCAGTCTTATAGTTTCCGGTTTAATAAATATCCTACCAGACTGAAATATGAGTTATACCGGGATTCCGTTCAGCTTATTACTGTATGTGGTTTCTTGGTTAGAAAAAATAATAACTACAAACCTAATTCCTCTTTAGTCACACATGTCAGGTTCAATTTTAATCAATTATCTCTTTAATTTTCAGACAATTGGTTCAGTTTTTTTTGGACATGTTTTTTTTTTTATTTTTCGTTTCATCACTAAACAATCATGAAGCCATCTTACTAATTTGGTTTAGAAATTATGTAGATTCGTTTATAAATAGTTAATTTGTTCTTTAGAAAACATCCAATAAAATTGGAAAGATACAATAATACAAATAAGATTAGCATGGTGGATACTGATTTTAAAAAATTATATTTGGTTGTATTTATTTGTATTGGTATAAAAACATTTCACTTATCCAGTTTAATTCAAAAACTAAACCAGACAGAAATTGATTTAATTTGTACCGGGATTTAGGGCGGGATTCTTCTTGGCCCGTCGGCTCTCGGTAGAATCACGTCGTACAAGAATTCAATTTTCCCGGCGAGAAGTCTAACGGTGCTCGACACTCTAGCAAACCTCGGCCTCCTTCTCTTCCTTTTCCTCGTCGGACTCGAGATCGATCTGACATCTCTCCGACGTACCGGCAAAAAAGCGATTTCCATCGCCGCCGCCGGAATGCTTCTCCCCTTCGGTATGGGCATTGTCACCTCCTTCGCTTTCCCTGAAGCTTCTTCTTCTGGCGACAATAGCAAAGTACTTCCGTTCATCATTTTCATGGGAGTCGCGCTCTCGATCACTGCTTTCGGAGTTTTGGCGAGAATACTCGCTGAATTAAAGCTACTCACAACCGATCTCGGCCGGATTTCAATGAACGCCGCCGCAATTAACGACGTCGCGGCTTGGGTTCTCCTAGCTCTCGCTGTATCTCTCTCCGGCGATAGGAATTCTCCGCTTGTTCCTCTCTGGGTTCTGTTAAGTGGAATCGCGTTTGTGATCGCGTGTTTTTTAATCGTACCGCGAATTTTCAAATTCATCTCTCGGCGTTGCCCAGAAGGCGAACCCATAGGCGAAATGTACGTTTGCGTCGCCCTTTGCGCGGTTCTACTCGCGGGTTTCGCGACAGACGCCATTGGGATTCACGCGATTTTCGGTGCGTTTGTGATGGGCGTTTTGTTTCCCAAAGGACATTTCTCAGACGCGATTGTGGAGAAGATTGAAGATCTTGTAATGGGTCTTCTTCTACCACTGTACTTCGTTATGAGCGGTTTGAAAACGGATATAACTACGATTCAAGGTGTGAAATCGTGGGGACGACTCGCGTTGGTGATTGTTACGGCTTGTTTTGGCAAAATCGTTGGGACTGTGAGTGTTGCCTTGTTATGCAAGGTAAGGCTCCGTGAATCGGTTGTTCTTGGGGTTTTAATGAACACAAAGGGTTTAGTGGAGCTAATTGTTCTCAACATTGGCAAAGACAGAAAGGTACTTTCATCTATTCTAAAACAATATAATTACAAGCTGAAATGATTTTAATCAAATAGTTAAGGATTTAATTAGGATTTATGTAACGCAGGTTTTGAGCGATCAGACTTTTGCAATTATGGTTCTCATGGCGATATTCACAACATTCATCACAACGCCAATAGTCTTGGCGTTATACAAACCAAGCGAGACAACACAAACACATAGTAGCGTCAGCTACAAGAACCGCAAACATAGACGCAAGATTGAGAATGATGAAGAAGGCGAGAAGATGCAGCAGCTTAAGGTTTTGGTATGTCTTCAAAGCAGTAAAGATATTGATCCCATGATGAAAATAATGGAAGCTACTCGTGGAAGCAACGAAACCAAAGAAAGATTTTGCGTTTACGTTATGCATTTAACTCAACTCTCCGAGAGACCTTCTTCTATTCGAATGGTTCAAAAGGTGAGAAGCAACGGTTTGCCCTTTTGGAACAAGAAAAGAGAGAATTCTAGTGCCGTTACGGTCGCGTTCGAGGCGTCTAGTAAGCTAAGTAGCGTTTCGGTGCGTTCTGTGACCGCGATTTCACCGTTGTCAACAATTCATGAGGATATATGTAGCTCTGCTGATAGTAAATGCACAGCGTTTGTGATTTTGCCGTTCCATAAGCAATGGAGATCTCTGGAGAAAGAATTTGAAACGGTGAGATCGGAGTATCAGGGGATTAACAAAAGAGTTCTTGAGAATTCACCGTGTTCTGTTGGAATTTTGGTTGATCGTGGTCTCGGCGACAACAATTCTCCGGTAGCTTCGAGCAACTTTTCACTTTCCGTCAATGTTCTGTTCTTTGGCGGTTGCGATGATCGTGAAGCTTTGGTTTACGGGTTACGAATGGCTGAACATCCGGGCGTTAACTTGACCGTTGTGGTTATCTCTGGTCCGGAGAGCGCAAGGTTTGATAGGCTTGAAGCGCAAGAAACATCACTATGTTCCTTAGACGAGCAATTCCTTGCAGCAATCAAGAAAAGGGCCAATGCAGCTAGATTTGAAGAGAGGACGGTGAATTCAACGGAGGAAGTGGTTGAGATTATCCGCCAATTTTACGAGTGCGATATTTTATTGGTGGGAAAATCTTCCAAAGGACCTATGGTTTCAAGATTACCGGTTATGAAGATAGAGTGTCCAGAACTGGGACCGGTCGGAAACTTGATCGTGTCAAATGAGATTTCTACTTCAGTGTCTGTTTTGGTGGTTCAACAATACACCGGGAAAGGTCCTTCTGTGGTGGGTTCCGTCTCTGTCCCGGTGGTGGAGACGCCATGAAAATCTGGAAACAGAGGATTGTGTTTTCTTTACCTTGAAGCACAAACCATGATGGATAACACGAAACACTCTTATGTATCAACATGCATGAATCAAACGACTCCCCTTTTTATGAATTTGTAAGATAAAACATATTTATGAATTTGAGTCACTGATTATATCATATCCTTAAAACATATGATTTGATGGATAGATTATTCAAGTTGTTAAGAGTTCAAAATTTTGACCAAAGATATTTATATTTTGGTAAGTCGATCCTTTTTTCAAAGGAATACTTCATATAGTAATTTTAGATACTACAATTATATTGACTAGTGGTGTTGTAGAAATATTTTTTCCTACTCAATTTACTATCATCCCATGCATGTGTCCATTATAAAGCTAGATTGAAATTTCAGTAGTAATCAAAATCTGATATTGTATAACACTGTGTTTGGTTTGTCAAACAACACATGACATAACAAATCATATACTACATAATTATCAAACCACATATCGAACAGAAAACATAAAATTCCAATATAAGATTGTTACACACCTTTTAAACTTATTAAATTATCAAAAAGTTTCAAAGGACTCAGCCTCTTTCTCTTTCTCTCTGTCTCTGGAACCATTTAATGGTCTCTTTTAGTAACATTCATAGAGTTTGATATCCATCTTGACCCTAAAATACTTAGCACCTTCAAAGGTATCGGTCTCAAACGTAACAATCCCTCGAGACATGAAAAAATCACCTGTCCCTCCGACAACAGACAAATCTCTACTCTGCACCATCATGAGATCTGCTCCCATTATGTTCAACGTCCCTTTGTGTTGAGTCGAGTTGAACACAAGTGTGTACGCGAACCATGCATTGTAGTCATTCTTCATGTCGTAGAAATAGAACCCTTGAGCTCTTGCCACAGGTTCGGACTGAAAGTTTTTGTCTATGGTCATAGGATCGTCGAAGATAACGAGTTTCCCGAATTTGAAATTCCCGAGGCCCGGTGGGTTGGTAACTGCTGCAGAAGTCGCGTTTTGCACGTCGTCGACACCGAACATTATGTCGTGGTAGTAGAGGACAAAGTTTTTGCACGGTTTTGGTTGCGATTTGGATGGTTTTCTAGCTGATATGACGGTTTTTGTTAGAACAAGGAAAACGAATAAGAAGAGAAACGATTTCATTTGGCCTACCATATTGAAAATATGTGTGTTTTAAATGAAAATGTGAGAGTGGATAATGAGAGAGTGAGATTGACAAAGAAGGAGTGATGGGTTTATATACAACTTGGGTTACTAGTCCGTGTTAATATTAAGTATAAACAAAGTGGACTAGCTCACTTCTTCTCTCTTGTTTCTTGTTTATATATTTATTTATATTAGGTTGGTGATAAGTTTTGTTGATGTGTATAAAGTGAGATCATTTACCATGAATATCTGAAAGTTTTCCATGTAGGCGGCTCAATCACCTTTCAAAACTTTCCACAAAATGTTATAGTAGTGGAGAAATCGTTAAAAATAACACGAATGAAGTACTAAAACAAATTAGTATATATAATACATATTTGATTTAAGACTACATAAGCTTAAAGCTTGTACATACCTTAAGCTGGAGTTGCACGAATTCATCAATAATATCTAAAACAGCACAAATTCAAAAGCAGAAGAGATATTAAATCGGTTAAATATGCAATTCATGGCTTTAAATCATATATATTGAATCAATGAATAATCTACTTGTTCGTCTAAATTTAGGACATTAATAATATATATATGTATAGTCTTTCAGAACTACTAATATATGTAATTTGGCCTTTTAATGATGGGTTGGTGGAGCACTAATAATAAAAACTAAAGAGCATGAGGAGTTTTTCCAATAACTTATAATTTTACATGAATTTATGTCAAACTGCCACTGACCATTAGCATGATGCTAAAAAGTATCGTTATAGATTTTATTTTATTTTATTATATATAAATCATATCATTTTTTTCTATAACTAAAAGTAGAGTCATCTATTTTATTGGTAAAAGTCACGTTGAAAATTTTAATTTTAGTTTGTTAAGTACCCTATGGCTAATATAATTTGCATACCAAACATGTTTTTTTCTTAATGATAATCTAGTCCATTTGTAAAAGTAACCGTTTTATCATCAATTTTTTTTTAATTAAGCTAAGCTTTCGCCGACTTAATAGAACATTGGCATTCGGCAGCCAATAAAGCAAATCAAGTTGCAGAATTTCAAATGTGACATAACTATTCACATTTTAAAAAATAATATCGTGAAACAAAAGAAAAGCAGAACAATAGTAAACAAAAAGACAAATTGTTGAATGTTGACAAACTGTGAAGATGATAACAAACGAAGGAAAAGAAAAATACTAAAATAGTTTGTCCTAAAAAGCCTTATCTGCGAAGGCATTTTAACGAAAACGGGCCTATTGTTGGCCCAATATGATATATAGGCTCGAAACTCGTCACGTGTATTCAACAGTTGCTTGAGTTTTTCCCACACGTGCGCTGTTACTACGTGGACGCGCGCGAATAACTCTAGTTTTGTGGATTTTTTTCACTATCTTCTCAGAACAACACAGAGCCAAAGGTTTTTTGCTCGCAGTAAAGAAGAATCACACTGTGAAGAAGAAGAAGAAGCGAAATACAAAATCCTCAGGAAAGAAATGCTAAGTTTGAATCTCTCGGAGTCGCTTCGCATTCCATTCCAGAACCCTAGGCCTCCCAAATCCGATTTTTCTTCTACTTCTTCTTCTCCTTCCTCATCGTCGAGGAGATGCGTCTCCGCTTATCCAATTCCGATCGGGTTTTCGGTTCGTAATCAATACTTTTCTAGGTAAATTTGATAATTGATTGTTCATCGGCTTTTGAATTTGCTATGCGAATGGAATGTAGCCATGTAGGAGTTTACGTCTTTTCACAATTCTGTGCAGATGTTTGACTCAATTGCGTCGAAATGAATCTCAGCAGCTAGGTTTTCGATGCTTCCAACGAAACGATGCGGCTTGTTACCTCGAGGTGATTCTGATTTTTGTTACCTTCCACCAATCTTCTTTTGGTAGATTTTTGAATTTTTTTAGATGAGATTCTGTTAAGGCCTAGAGGAGATTTCTGAATTGCTTGTTCTGTGTGGATTTACCTAAAATGGTAATGTAGGTTTATTATAATGATGATTGATTTTAAGGTTGAACAATAGTGGAGAGAATGTGTTTAAATGCATAAGCTGAATAAGTTGTTGTGTTTGCTTTGTTCAGAAAGCTGAGTCTGAAGAGCATGATAGAAATCTTGATGTTCTGGTTGAGTCATCGATAGCTCACTCAAGAAGAGAGATTCAGAGAGTTCTTATGTTCTTGGCGGTATCAGGTTCGGTTGCATTACTAGGCACTGATCCAGCTTTTGCAGCTTCGTCAATTCCCAATGTGACACAGTCACTTGTCACTTCTTTTGGAGACCTTGGAGATATTAGCTCAGGTTTTGCTTCGGTTAGAGAATCTTCCTTTTGCACAGAACCGGGAACTATCTCTTCTTCAATTCCAGTACTCTTAAATTTTATTTTTTGCTCTGTCTATGTCTGTGTAGGCTTTCTTGCTTATCTTTTTCTCTGAACTTGGAGACAAGACTTTCTTCATTGCGGTATGATCTTGAGATGTTAATCTACGCTTTAGAAACTCTCTTTGTCATCAATGATTCTGTTGATTGTGATAAGTTTTCATGTTTGTTGGTTAGGCCCTTTTAGCAGCAAGGAACTCTGCTGCTACCGTATTCGTGGGGACTTTTGGCGCTCTAGGGTATGCTTTCTTTCTCAAACAGAGGCGTTATTATGGTCCGTGAATCTTGTCTGAAACCAAATGTTACTTTGAAATCTGTAGAGCAACGTTATAAAACTTGGTAATTTTGCAGGATAATGACGATAATATCTGTAGTGCTTGGACGCACTTTCCACTATGTCGATGAAGTTCTTCCATTCAGGTTTGAGTATTCTGGCAAAAATTATTAAGCAGGTTTAAGTTCCATGATGATGCTGAACGTCAATGCTTGAGAACACAGGTTTGGTGGAACCGATTTGCCTATAGATGATATTGCAGCAGTTTGTCTTCTGGTAAATCTCTTTATTCACCTTTCTTAGCAGAGTCGTACTAACCACGGGTGCTTGGTTTGGACCTTTCTTATGTCTAGCAAGTATATCTTCCTAAGTATATGATGTCTACCAAGTGAAACCAAATGTAGCTGTAACCCTTTTGTTATGAGTTTTGTTTTGGTTTTGGTTCAGTTTTCGATTCGAAGGGTCTTAAAATTGTCATGAAGTTTATAAGTTTCAGGCTCTATTGGGTTTGGATTTTTATGTAGAAAAAGTTACTGGTCTAACAATGAAGATGTTGATTGGTTTTCAAGCCTGGTTTATGGTTCATTTTGGGTTGGATCATATTGTACAGAGCATAGTCTTAACCATGAAACAGTATTAACCACTTTTGTTACATTTAGGTGTACTTCGGTGTTTCAACGTTATTAGATGCTGTTTCAGACGAGGGTAAAGCTGACGAAGAACAGAAAGAAGTAAAACCTCTTTAGCCTTTCGTTCACTCTTTGTATATTTCCATGCAACCTTCAAGAAGTCAATATTTATTTACTTATTATCTACAGGCAGAACTAGCGGTTTCAGAGCTTTCAGGTAATGGAGCCGGGATAGTAGCAGCCGCGAACACCATCATCAGCACTTTCGCATTGGTTTTTGTTGCGGAATGGGGTGACAAATCCTTCTTCTCAACAATTGGTGAGACTCAAAAAGTTCAAATTTCATGATAAATCAAAACCTCAGGTCCAAAACTCCAAAAGTGTATATAATCTTCTAATTCTTTGAAGCTCTTGCGGCTGCATCATCACCATTGGGTGTCATCGCTGGAGCGTTGGCGGGTCACGGTGCTGCGACTCTTGTGAGTTCTTTATCTTTTGATTGAAACTTCTATGTGAACACTTTAAAGATCCTAGCTATTTGGGCTAGTCAAAAGTATCTTTAAGTACTATTAAGACTTAAAACCCCATCAAAGAAAAGATTTTTTCAATTCTCCTGAAACTTGGAAGACACAAGAACTCTAACTTGCAGCTTGGTTTGTTAATCGCAGCTTGCAGTATTGGGCGGTTCTTTGCTAGGAAATTTCTTATCAGAGAAGGTAACTAATTCCGTTCTTTATCTATCTCTATATACATACACATAGACAGTATATACATGTTTATACTTTATATAGATCAAATCAATTTTAGAAAATCATTATTTCACAAAAGCACTTGAAGAATACTCCTTTTTCATTTATAGTGTCAGGTTTAGATTTTTGTTACATGTCTTAACCTGCATCCTGACCAAGTAAAAGGTTAAGAAGAATAAAACTTTAATGGTTGCATTAAAAAAGTAGAAAACAATTAATGAAATATGAAACAAATCCATGTCCTTAGATTATCATGAAAATTTAGGGTGAATATACTAAATGCCAGCATATCCTAGGATATATTCAGCTTTTATTACACAAAAACGAGATACTAATGGCAAATTACTAGCTTTAATCATGGTTTTAAAAGTTCCAAACCACCTTTTTGAGTTTTGTTTTAGTTAGTCAAAGGATATAATTTTTAATCTCGTATTGTGTTCTGAGATTTAACATGATAGAAAGAAAAGTGAGAGATTAAGGTTTTTATTCTTTGGGCAAGTGGCAAAAACAAGCTTCTATGTTCATTGATCTCAAGTCTTCCACATCACTTGGTATCTATTCCTCCCCAAAAAAGAGTCAAAATAACATCTTTTATTGTTTTTATTCTTTCCTATGTCCGATCCAATCTGTCAACAACGCGTTATTATTCCCAAACTAATGAAACTAGCCGCGGAAATAAAAATTAAATCACAAGTATATACTATAATTTTCTTTAGGTTTTAAGGTTCATGATTTATGTTTTATGGTTTAAGGCTTAGATTTTAGCTTTTATGACTTGATAGTAGGCTTACAATTTAATTTATAAAGATTTAAGACCATTTTTTTTATTGTTTTGATCTAAAGTTTAGACTATTTAAAAAACAATTTTGGGAGAGAGAGTGTGTTCTAAAGACGGAAATGTTTACATGTCGTTTGGTTCGAAACAGGCAATTGCTTATGTCGGAGGAGTTCTGTTTCTCGTGTTTGCTGCTGTGACGGTGGCTGAGATCGTTACGTAAGTACCGAAAAATATATTTTTTCTATACCTTCTTGTACAAACATATTCAAGTTTAATTTTATTTTTGTAAAATATTAGTATATTGTTTATTTTCAACTGTTTTTCTGCAAATTATAATGTGGATTTTACAGTTCTCATACGTTAACGTTTACTACCACATTTGGTTTTTAGTGGTTAGAATTTACTTAGATGTCAAGATAGGTAATATGTTATGTTTTGAAAGATGCGTCCAAACATAACACGTGTTCGGGACTGGAAAGAATATAAAGACTAAAAAGAGGTTGAACATGGTAGAGCATATTCTTTTCTATATTCTTCATGTACAAATGTGTATTTAAATACTATAATCGTGCATGTGAATTAAAATTATATGAAAAAGTTATAAATTTATGAGTTCCACTCACAAAGGCCAAAGGAGTTGTTACACCGACATGAGAAATAGGAAGATAATACCATCTCCTTTCTTTTATAGTAAGGTGTAAATTGTTTTGGTATTTTTTTTTTAAATGGTTTTAGTTTCAATATTAAGCAAGGGCCAAGGTGATTTTTCTTTTTTAAAAAGGATTACAGAAGTAAAGCTATATATTGTGCAAAATAAGCATGCACTGATGCACCTACATAAATAGTAGTTTGGATATATTGTAAAAATAACTTTAAAAATCATTGGTTTTGAAAAGGCATATTTCAAAGTTTCTGAAGACACAAATTTTTTAAAATTAATTGACCGAAATATCTTGCTTAATAATACCTTTTCTACACAATGACTACACCTATATAATATTGGAGCATTTTTTTGTTCTTGATAAATAATAGTATATCACAGTGACATAAACTTCAGCAGTTATCTTCAAAAATATTAATTTGTTCTACAATATACACCTTTAACTCAATATTTAGTGATTTGATTTTAAAGTTGGGGGAAATTTCACCTGCATGTTGAATTACGCAAAGCGATTATTTACCTGACATATAAATGGTATTTAACGTACTTTTACGAAATTGAATACTACTAGTAGTTTTGAAGTAAATAGAAATCTAAAAAAGGAATTAGAGAATCTAAATAATACAATTGACCTAGAAAAAGTAAAAACAAAATCTAACGAAATTGCTGCATTTGCAAACGTGAACCACTCTTTTATCGTACGTGGACCCTTTTTAGGTTTCCTACTAAGGACAGCGATAGCCAAAAAAAAACCAAGAAACGACGTCGGTTTATATATTTTTGAAAAATTAAAAACAAAAATCGCAAAAAATTACGCTGTCGTAGATTTGTAGAAGACCTTCCCGAGGGGAATCGTGCGGGACCCATAAAAGACGCATGTGGGGACCACAGTCATAATCACAAAACCAAATTGAACGGTGACGAGCCGCTGCTGCTTCAGCCGCCACGCACCAAATTACCCCTTCGTTTTTTCTTTGCTGCTGATGCTTCCAACCGCCACAAACAATCTTGGCTTCGTTTAAACCATACGTATCCTAATTAAACTCTTAATATTAATATCATTATCTGTACTCAAATCTGCATAACAGAGTACAATGTTATTGATAAAAAAATACCATTAATCAAACTTAATATAAATTTATGGTAGGATAAATTTGATTATCAGGAAGTGGAGGACATATCATGTTTGGCAGTCAAATACTTCATTTTATTTTTGATTAAATTTAGCTGGTGCGTAAAAATGAATTTATGTGTTCTCTGTTTAATGAATTGATTAATGTGTTTGTAGCTTATACTTATGATCAATAGTCAGTCAATACAAAAACATAAAAAAAATATTAAAAGGGTATAAGTGGCACGTGCAAAAGATTCTGATGGCACGTGTGGCAAACCAGTCGTCTTACCCTTGGTTTTTTTATCCTCCTCACCTCTCCTTTCAGATTCGATATCATTTCCACTCCCTTCAAAAAAAAAAGCCTCTCTCTCTCCTCTCCTATTTATACCTCTCTCGATCTCTCTCGCCGGCGCTGCAAATCCCTAGGTTTTTCAATCACACCCAAAACATTTGTAGAGCCCCAAGTACTCAATTTCGCTTATTGATAGAGAGAGAGAGAGATTGAGAATCGCGATTTGATTTTATCAATCGATGCCGTGAAAATCTCGTAATCAGATTCAAAATTGAGGTAAATTCATTCTTCGTTTTTGTTTTTCTTCAGTTGAATTTGCATGTTTGTTTTTGATGAGAAATTCAGAGAAATTTGACTTCTTTTTAATTCGAGACAAAAAAAATATGTCTCTGAGATCGATGTCTGGGAAATTGAATAATTCTGTTATTCTCGTTGCTTTCTTTCCTTGTTCTGTTTCATTTATTTCTGAAATTTTGTGTCGGTTTAATCTAGAAAGACTCAAGTTTTTGATTTGAAGTACTCTGGTTTGGTCTCTTTTGTTTTGATTTCTCTCTCTTTTATTCTAAGCTTCTCATGGAATCATATCGATGAAGCTAGTGAATAATCCATCATTTGTGGTGTATCTCTTTGACAAAAAATTCTTCATTTCTCAATCTGTTTTTTTAGATCTCTTGTTTTGTTTCATGTTGTGGTTGACTAACGAATAAAAAGGTTGTGCTTTTTAATCTTGGTTTATGGTGTTTGTCCTAAACTATGTGTGTTCTGGAGATGTTAAGTGTTCTGTAGATTTGAGGTGTTAAATGATCTGTGTTCTGTAGATTTGGTAACCCAATTGAATTTTTCACTGCTCTATTGCGGTTTACTGCCACTCACTTGTTTATTATCTGTTATATGAAGCAGGATGGTTAGCTGCTACCGTAATCCTTGCGTGAAGATTGAGAAGAACTAATTTTGGTTTGTGAGCAACTTTCGAATCAGCTCTGTTAGATTTGATTTGAACTTTTATTTGAAGATGGATCGGTGTGACACCTCAGGATTTGTAAGCGGCGGTGGAGATGCTTATAAGGTCTTCTAACTCTTATTAGAGCTGTGGCTTTATTCTCTTAACCCGGAAGTTGTTGTTGTCCTCTTGGCTTCGCGTCTTTGCTTTTGGTGTTCTTGACGAAAGTTTTCATTTTTAAGTTGTGACCATGCATTCCAGATTCCAGAACATTGCTTTTGCTGGTAATTCCTCTTCGAATTCTTATAAGATTTTGGGACGTTCCCTTCAAGTTGAAGTCCCTGAGGCCGCGGATACTACTCTGCGTCTTGATTCCCTTGCCTCTCCGTTGTCTAATGCCAAGGGAATCAAAAGGAAATGGAATTTGATTGATGGAGCTGATCCTTTACTCTCCTTAAGACTCGGTCACTCTTCAAGCTCTTCTGATAGCAAAGGGAGTTCGGCAACTGCTTGCACGAGTTTATCTTCTGCCAGAGAAACTGAGGAGGCGTCCTCCATGGATATTGAGCTCGACTTTAGCCTCCATCTTGGCAACGAGAAACCGACGGCTAGCAACAAAAAACCAGCTAATTTGAAAATGAAAGGGTTGCAGGTCCCTTCCCCGAAATTTGATCTTGAATTGAGTCTTTCTGGTGGAGGATCTTGTCAATCTGAGATCACTGCGGTCCAGCAGCACGCCAACCGATTTCAATCTCTTGCGGACATGCTGCGTGCAAATAATGAAGAATCTGCAACGTGTGGTTGGAGGCAAGGGTTTGGATTACCGACATTGCAAGCCTCTTCAAGCAAGGAAACAAGCTCCTTCTTAGGCCATATTCCCAAAAATGTCATCATTCCTGCTGCTCATGTTCTGGAACTGTCATCTAACACGGCAGCAACAACACCAATAAGCTCGGGTACATGTACTTCCGGTTTATCTCAGCAGCTGAAGCCACAGCTTAAGAATTCTTCTAGTTCAAAGTTATGTCAAGTCGAAGGATGTCATAAGGGAGCAAGAGGCGCATCTGGTCGTTGCATTTCCCATGGTGGTGGACGTAGATGCCAGAAACATGGTTGCCACAAAGGTGCCGAAGGTCGAACTGTGTACTGTAAAGCCCATGGAGGTGGTCGTCGATGTGAGTTTCTCGGATGCACCAAAAGTGCAGAAGGCCGTACTGACTTCTGTATAGCCCATGGAGGTGGTCGAAGGTGCAGCCATGAAGATTGCACACGAGCTGCTAGAGGAAGATCAGGACTCTGTATCAGGCACGGTGGAGGAAAGAGATGCCAAAGAGAGAACTGCACTAAAAGCGCTGAAGGCCTTTCAGGACTCTGTATCTCTCATGGTGGTGGTCGGCGATGTCAATCTAATGGATGCACAAAAGGAGCACAAGGGAGTACAATGTTCTGCAAAGCACACGGTGGTGGAAAACGGTGTACACACTCAGGTTGCACCAAAGGAGCAGAAGGAAGCACGCCGTTCTGTAAAGGACATGGAGGAGGTAAAAGATGTGCCTTTCAAGGAGATGATCCTTGCTCCAAGAGTGTTCACGGAGGTACCAATTTCTGTGTGGCACATGGCGGTGGTAAGAGATGTGCGGTTCCCGAATGCACAAAGAGTGCTAGAGGAAGAACTGATTTCTGTGTCAGACATGGTGGAGGAAAGAGATGTCAGTCTGAAGGCTGTGGCAAAAGTGCTCAAGGTAGTACCGACTTTTGCAAAGCACATGGAGGAGGGAAAAGGTGTGCGTGGGGTCAACCCGAGACTGAGTATGCGGGACAGTCTTCTTCTGGTCCTTGTACCTCGTTTGCTCGCGGTAAGACTGGTCTTTGTGCACTCCATAACAGTCTGGTTCAGGATAACCGGGTTCACGGAGGAATGACTATAACTTCCGAGAGCCAAGAACCGAGAGTAAGCAGCAGCGAAACAGAGAACGAGGAAGAGTTTAGCGGTTCTCAAGACATGAACATGGATACAATGAAAGCGAGAAGTGCTACCGGATCTCCAGAGACTGATGTTGATCTCAATGAGTATGAAGCAGGATTGGGGTTAGCTCCGGAAGGAAGAGTCCATGGTGGAAGTTTGATGATGGCGATGTTGGGTAGAGATGGTGGCTCTGGCTCTACCGGTGGGCCAAAGAGGTGGATGTAAGTTGTCTTCAGTTTGGTTCCAGTCTTGAATTCAATGCGTGTGGGCAAGTGAGAGTGAAAGAGTCTGTGGTTGTTCTAGTTTTAGGTTTGCTTAGAGTAAAAAAAAGGGTCCAAAGTCTGTGTCTTATTGGTCTTTGTAGATATTGAATTAAAGGGTCGAAGCATAGGTTATTGTGATGTTGTGAATTATACAGGTAAAAGCCCACCTGTGGAAATTGTCAAAAACAGTCTTATGATGATGATGATAATAATAATAAAACTCATGTCTTTTGTTTGCAAATTGCAATTTTATCGGTAGGGCAGGTTTGTTGGGATCATGCTGAGTCGATGCCAGTGTGTTTTTACTTTTTAGCAGTTACGTTGAAACATTCACAAGTAGGTACTTAATATGTAGCTATATATTAAAGGACTGGATAGTACAACAACTCATGGGAGGTTCTATATCTATTTTATCTTCTTAGAGATCCCTTTATTGTATAGACGCGAGGAACACTTGTCATATATAGTTTGGATCGATTTTACGTCCCACGGGACCATTACTTAAGACGTCGTAGGAGCTGACCACCAGTACGAAGAACCAACTCATTGATATAGTCCACAAGGAATTGGACTTGGTCAAGGTCTTTGATCTCAGGGCCAGTCTTATCGTACTCCACACTGATATCGACGAGGCTATACAAGCCAATGGCGGAATCATTAACTTTTGTAGTTGATGTAATCATCTTATAGCCTTCAAAGAATTCAGGTACGGTAAACCGTTGCGTCATGCTTCTCGTTTCGTGATCCACTGACTCAATGGTCATGTGTTCTCGTTGCCAAGGCCTTATCTCTAATAACCAACATAAACAATTACGAATTATGAACAAAACATATGAATAAGGTGAGAGTTATTATAAATAGATACCTGAAGGGTTCTAATTAGATATATGAGTCATATGGTAGAAAAAACTATCCCAGAATAGTTTTGGTGGAAGCGAAAACAGAAACTGCATCTCACAAAGTCGTCTCAATGCCATTTCTCTAGCTACTTGATGTTTGCCTTTTGTGAGTTTTATAAATAATTATGGTCTTGATCTCAATGTAACATGCATGTTTATATAGCCAAATGTTTATGAAAAACATGTTGCATTAATTTTTCTTCAGCAGATTACCCATTCAACTTTTCATTAGATATGCCATTTTTCTACATTTAACAAAATTCGTTGGCCATTTGCATAATTGCATTCTCTGCTTCACTTAATCAAGGCAACAACACTTGGATGGAAGAATAACTTGAGCGGACCAAATTTATCAATGAACTTGAACCGATCAAATTAACATTGCTAATTTTTCTTCATTAACTTATTTTCTTAGCAATAATATATAACCCAAAAACTTATCTCTGAACAAATTAATTAGGAAGTAACGCACAAAAAGAAATGCACAAAAATAAATGTCAGAAGTGGGATTTGAACCCACGCCCTCTTTCGAAGACCAGAACTTGAGTCTGGCGCCTTAGACCACTCGGCCATCCTGACTTTTTGTTAAACTTATACGTATATAGTGTAAATAATCGTATAATTTTCAATATCCATACCAATCTTCAGACTCTTTTTTTTGGTGACAAAGTGTATGTATTATTTTCAGAAGCTATATGTTTTTCCTATAAAACATCCAAGACTGGCCCATACATATTTTTAAGAAACCCTATAGTGTGTATATGACTTCAAAATTTCGAATGGTTAGTTTTTCTTTCGAGGACCAAAACAAAAAGCCCATTCAATCACTAGAAAAATATCACTAGTCAATCAATAGACCAAAAGATTGAAAGTAGGATATATTTGTTTAATAATGCCTACGATTCTGCGAAGACAGGAGAAGCCATACCTTTCAATCTAAGCCGTCAACTTGTTCCCTTACGTGGGATCCTATTATACAATCCAACGGTTCTAAATGAGCCACGCCTTCCAGATCTAACACAGTCATGCTTTCTACAGTCTGCACCCCTTTTTTTTTTAGTGTTTTATCTACATTTTTTCCTTTGTGTTTAATTTTGTGCCAACATCTATAACTTACCCCTATAAAAATATTCAATTATCACAGAATACCCACAATCGAAAACAAAATTTACCGGAATAATTTAATTAAAGCTGGACTATAATGACAATTCCGAAACTATCAAGGAATAAATTAAAGAAACTAAAAAACTAAAGGGCATTAGAGTAAAGAAGCGGCAACATCAGAATTAAAAAACTGCCGAAAAACCAACCTAGTAGCCGTTTATATGACAACACGTACGCAAAGTCTCGGTAATGACTCATCAGTTTTCATGTGCAAACATATTACCCCCATGAAATAAAAAAGCAGAGAAGCGATCAAAAAAATCTTCATTAAAAGAACCCTAAATCTCTCATATCCGCCGCCGTCTTTGCCTCATTTTCAACACCGGTGATGACGTGTAAATAGATCTGGTTTTCACGGTTCTCACTACTCTCTGTGATTTTTCAGACTATTGAATCGTTAGGACCAAAACAAGTACAAAGAAACTGCAGAAGAAAAGATTTGAGAGAGATATCTTACGAAACAAGGTATATATTTCTCTTGTTAAATCTTTGAAAATACTTTCAAAGTTTCGGTTGGATTCTCGAATAAGTTAGGTTAAATAGTCAATATAGAATTATAGATAAATCGATACCTTTTGTTTGTTATCATTCAATTTTTATTGTTGTTACGATTAGTAACAACGTTTTAGATCTTGATCTATATATTAATAATACTAATACTTTGTTTTTTTTTGTTTTTTTTTTAATACATATTTTGCTTTTGGAAGATCAAATGGACAGCAAACAGATGTTGTTGTCGGCGCTTGGCGTCGGAGTTGGAGTAGGTGTGGGTTTAGGCTTGGCTTCTGGTCAAGCCGTCGGAAAATGGGCCGGCGGGAACTCGTCGTCAAATAACGCCGTCACGGCGGATAAGATGGAGAAGGAGATACTCCGTCAAGTTGTTGACGGCAGAGAGAGTAAAATTACTTTCGATGAGTTTCCTTATTATCTCAGGTAATTTAAAACATATAACATCGAAAGTTCCCATAATTCGCATGCATTCAACTAGACTTTAAGATCAATCAATTCTAATTAGGATCTTAAAACAATTCTTGTGATGGAATATACATATGTTTTGATCGTCACTTTAGTTTATAGTTTACGAGTTTCAAGACGATAATACAAGTGAGAATATAGAAATGATAAGGAAATAATATGAGTCATCACATATTTTTTGGATAGTGTTTTTATTTGTTTTAGTTATTAAATGTAGTTTTACAAAAACGGATAAGATATTTGTTGGAGTGATAATAATGGTGAAGCATGTGAATTTCTGTTTACATACGCCGATAATGATTTCATTGTTTTTCTAGTTCCGACACGTGTCACTATCATTTAGATTCTTTGATCTTTATCCCAAAATGTTTGGATTTATTCTTTTGATCACTGAAACATACCCACACCGATCGATACATAGTACATGTAGTCTTGTTCATCAATGTTTTTACCTTTTTGGGATTGTGCAGTGAACAAACACGAGTGCTTCTAACAAGTGCAGCTTATGTCCATTTGAAGCACTTCGATGCTTCAAAATATACGAGAAACTTGTCTCCAGCTAGCCGAGCCATTCTCTTGTCCGGCCCTGCCGGTTAGATTCCGATGATTCGATCTTGATCTTGAACCAATTCGTTTGTGTTTTGAATTTTAATATGTTTCCTTGCAGAGCTTTACCAACAAATGCTAGCCAAAGCCCTAGCTCATTTCTTCGATGCCAAGTTACTTCTTCTAGACGTCAACGATTTTGCACTCAAGGTTTCTTGAACTTTAAACAAAAACATTGAAATATGTTTCTTACTTTGAGTCTTCTCCATTGTGAACCTTAAATCTTCTTTATTGTGTTTGCAGATACAGAGCAAATACGGCAGTGGAAATACAGAATCATCGGTAATCGGTTTACTGATTTCGTTTCATGAATTGTTACTAGTTTCTTGTAAATGATCTAAATCGGAGAGCTGGTTTTATTTTCCGGTTGTCTTAGTCATTCAAGAGATCTCCCTCAGAATCTGCTTTAGAGCAACTATCAGGACTGTTTAGTTCCTTCTCCATCCTTCCTCAGAGAGAAGAGTCAAAAGGTAAATCAAATTTTGTCTTGGTCAAATATTAAGTTGGCTCTGCTTAACCGAGTAATCGACTCTGTGACCAAGTAGCCTTATAGTTTGGATTTTCATCGGTGTTATCAACATTGTTTGTTGATGAATCTGTTCAGCTGGTGGTACCTTGAGGAGGCAAAGCAGTGGTGTGGATATCAAATCAAGGTTTGTGTTTCGGTGTCCTTTACTTCAAATTTATGCAATGCGAATATATATCCATCAATGTTTTGCAATCAACCTAATGCATAATTTTAATGTTCACCGTGTGATCTGTGATATATGCAGCTCAATGGAAGGCTCTAGTAATCCTCCAAAGCTTCGTCGAAACTCTTCAGCAGCAGCTAATATTAGCAACCTTGCATCTTCCTCAAATCAAGGTTATTATATATGCATCTCAACAAAGAAATTTAAAACTATAACTCTTTGTTCATTCAGACGCGTGACTAATATCTGATCTTAGTTTCAGCGCCTTTGAAACGAAGTAGCAGTTGGTCATTCGATGAAAAGCTTCTCGTCCAATCTTTATATAAGGTTATGTGTAAAACTATAAAGAGTATAAAGGTAATGTGTTATGTGTAATATCTTGTTTATAATATCTTGCAAATGTGAAGTGCAGGTCTTGGCCTATGTCTCCAAGGCGAATCCGATTGTGTTATATCTTCGAGACGTCGAGAACTTTCTGTTCCGCTCACAGAGAACTTACAACTTGTTCCAGAAGCTTCTCCAGAAACTCAGTGGACCGGTCCTCATTCTCGGTTCAAGAATTGTGGACTTGTCAAGCGAAGACGCTCAAGAAATTGATGAGAAGCTCTCTGCTGTTTTCCCTTATAATATCGACATAAGACCTCCTGAGGATGAGACTCATCTAGTGAGCTGGAAATCGCAGCTTGAACGCGACATGAACATGATCCAAACTCAGGACAATAGGAACCATATCATGGAAGTTTTGTCGGAGAATGATCTTATATGCGATGACCTTGAATCCATCTCTTTTGAGGACACGAAGGTTTTAAGCAATTACATTGAAGAGATCGTTGTCTCTGCTCTTTCCTATCATCTGATGAACAACAAAGATCCTGAGTACAGAAACGGAAAACTGGTGATATCTTCTATAAGGTTAGAAATAGTACCCTAACTTGTTTCACAAACAAACCTCTACAAGAACATTGGTACTGATATGTTCTTTATTGTGCGGTTAGTTTGTCGCATGGATTCAGTCTCTTCAGAGAAGGCAAAGCTGGCGGTCGTGAGAAGCTGAAGCAAAAAACTAAGGAGGAATCATCCAAGGTCTCTCTCTATATACTCTGTTATTAGCTGAAAACAGAGGATTAAGAAACAGAGCAGAACCCTTGCTGAAACATTTGTATTTTCTTCACTGCTTCAGGAAGTAAAAGCTGAATCAATCAAGCCGGAGACAAAAACAGAGAGTGTCACCACCGTAAGCAGCAAGGAAGAACCAGAGAAAGAAGCTAAAGCTGAGAAAGTTACCCCAAAAGCTCCGGTAAGCTTACTCTTTCTGCTGTTTTATCTACATAATGATCCAATCTACATAATGATCCAGTAGTGGTCAATTGTGTTAACCTATGGAACAGGAAGTTGCACCGGATAACGAGTTTGAGAAACGGATAAGACCGGAAGTAATCCCAGCAGAAGAAATTAACGTCACATTCAAAGACATTGGTGCACTTGACGAGATAAAAGAGTCACTACAAGAACTTGTAATGCTTCCTCTCCGTAGGCCAGACCTCTTCACAGGAGGTCTCTTGAAGCCCTGCAGAGGAATCTTACTCTTCGGTCCACCGGGTACAGGTAAAACAATGCTAGCTAAAGCCATTGCCAAAGAGGCAGGAGCGAGTTTCATAAACGTTTCGATGTCAACAATAACTTCGAAATGGTTTGGAGAAGACGAGAAGAATGTTAGGGCTTTGTTTACTCTAGCTTCGAAGGTGTCACCAACCATAATATTTGTGGATGAAGTTGATAGTATGTTGGGACAGAGAACAAGAGTTGGAGAACATGAAGCTATGAGAAAGATCAAGAATGAGTTTATGAGTCATTGGGATGGGTTAATGACTAAACCTGGTGAACGTATCTTAGTCCTTGCTGCTACTAATCGGCCTTTCGATCTTGATGAAGCCATTATCAGACGATTCGAACGAAGGTATAACTAATAATAACTCTATGCGCCGCAACATTCATTTCGGTTTTGGGAGCATGTTTTCTTGATTGAATAAAAACATTCGTTTAGGTTCTGTTCGGTTTAGTTGGTTTACAGGGTTTATTCTTCCGCAGGATCATGGTGGGACTACCGGCTGTAGAGAACAGAGAAAAGATTCTAAGAACATTGTTGGCGAAGGAGAAAGTAGATGAAAACTTGGATTACAAGGAACTAGCAATGATGACAGAAGGATACACAGGAAGTGATCTTAAGGTTCGATCTTTTTCCTTCTTTTCTTGAATATGTAGTAAAGATGTAAAAGAAGAGATCTTGACAGTTGTTGATCCGATGAACAGAATCTGTGCACAACCGCTGCGTATAGGCCGGTGAGAGAACTTATACAGCAAGAGAGGATCAAAGACACAGTAAGAAATAATATTTCTCTAAGGCTTTTTCTTTATACTAGTATCTTTATTTTGGTTTTAACTGATTGTGTTATGCATTTTTGATATTTGAAGGAGAAGAAGAAGCAGAGAGAGCCTACAAAAGCAGGTGAAGAAGATGAAGGAAAAGAAGAGAGAGTTATAACACTTCGTCCGTTGAACAGACAAGACTTTAAAGAAGCCAAGAATCAGGTGAAAACACACTGTGGTTTATATATATTATTACATGTATGCCTACACTGTGGTGGATATGGAAATAGCGTTTGCGTTTTGAAACGTTTTAAATTGAAAACGCAGGTGGCGGCGAGTTTTGCGGCTGAGGGAGCGGGAATGGGAGAGTTGAAGCAGTGGAATGAATTGTATGGAGAAGGAGGATCGAGGAAGAAAGAACAACTCACTTACTTCTTGTAATGATGATGATGAATCATGATGCTGGTAATGGATTATGAAATTTGGTAATGTAATAGTATGGTGAATTTTTGTTTCCATGGTTAATAAGAGAATAAGAATATGATGATATTGCTAAAAGTTTGACCCGTATGTTTGGTCTGTCATTATGAAATCATACTATATTTGAGTGACTGACTATGCACAGTATTCCACAATATGTACATAATATACCAACTTAAAAGATTACGTACCTTATTTGACGCTTTGGAACACAATATAAATAGACACAAAGACCATAAAGAATCTCATCAGTCAAATTAATAAAACACAAAGAGATCAAAGTTGAAAAGACATGGCAGTATCAAAGACAACAATGCTCATTGTTCTTGTCGCAATCATTCTCTCATGTATCTCACTTTACATTTTTTTACTTTCAAGTATGAATTGATATATTATATGATTGAATCAATGAATGTATGTATAGGTGTGTCAATATCAAATGCGAGGCAAATGCAACGTCCGCAAAATGTAGAGTGTGTTGGAGGAGAATGTCAACCGAAGCATCCACAACAGTATTTTGGGAGTTGCTTTCGCGATAGCGATTGCCGAAATAGTTGTTTCCCATATTGCAGATATCAAAAATGCCATCATCATGAATGTATTTGTTCACTATGTAGCAGTGAAGTGGCTCCATCACCTAAATAGTGCCACAATGTTAGAAACAATGCTATGCACTTTCTTAGGTTATAAGTTACAACGAAATATTATCTTACATTATTGAATAATTTTTGAAGAATATGAGCAATGAGAAATGTATTAGATATATATGAAAAACAAACCGGAAACAGTTTTGATACTTATGTCATAAGGTAAAAGCTACAAACTTTTGAGTACAAGGTGAACAGATTAGCCAAGCTATTCCAAACAGAGCTATTCAAATTTCAGAAGTTGGCGTAGGGATAGATCTGGTAGGAATGATTTTAATATGCTGCTTCAAGCAGCTTGTATTTGTTTTAGTGTGATGACCAACGTTGGTGTTGCATTAAGTGTCTTATGGATTTGAGACTGAAATGAGAGGAAGGTAAAGCAGATTCAAATGATCACTTGGGATTAGGCATTGCAAAACTCACTCATCTTAGTTCAGTTCTCTCTGTTCTGGTCATTCATAATATCTTGTTTTTGTCTGATCTATGAGAAGCATAAATAAACCCATCTTAATATTGTGAGTTTGATCTCAAAGTATAAACAAGTTGAATCATCAGAAAGCAAAGAGTTATAATTATAGATTCAAACTCATAATTAGGATCTTAAACTATGGTATCTTAGAAAAAAAAGCAGAGAGAATTATTCGATAAAATGTTCATCATTACAAGTGATAATGCAGAAAACCTGACGTCCATTGAAGACTCTCCTGGATTTGTAATAGAGACGATACTCTCTCATAAACCAATTGCTCATCTTCAGACGACTCTCTTTATCCCCCTTGTTCCTATAGTAATACCTAAATCTCGTCGTTCCACCAATTTCCTCACCCGTCTCCTTGGACAGGACTGCGATGCAACCGTCTTCGAGTATCCACGATCCCTCGCAATGAACACCTTCCAAGTTACTATACTTTCGATTGCGTTTCCCAAAGTAGAACCACTCGCCAGGGTTGAGAATTGGAGCTGTTTGTCGAGGAAGCAGCCAAGGCTCTACAGTGTACAGCTCCTCTGCCAATTCCACAACATATCTCGGGATTGAAGATGTTTCACCGTTTATCTTTGGCCTCAGGTAATTCTCGATGATCTCTTCGTCTGAAACACGGCATATTATCTCCTCCGCCTGCATTCTCAATCTCACAGAAATTCACAACAATAGTCAAAGATCATCAACAAACCCTAATTTATAACCTGCACTTTTTGCCGACATTTTGTTTACCGGACCTAATGATTAAACAAACGGGCCTTTAAAGCCCAATACTTAACAGACTGAAATTAGGACTCTTTAGGACTTCTTACGGATGGGGCTTAAAGCCTTAAATGGGCAATTGAATTGAATTGAATAAATACTTTACCCTATTTTCATAAGAATTCATGCAAATCATCCAAAAAAACGGCGATTTATGTAAATGTGGCCAAGACCATATCTCAGAGTCAGTCATAACAAGGTTTCTGAAGCTTTCAAGTTGGTGCACATGAGAGGGACTGCTTTGTATCTTTTTTCAGCCAAGTTCAAAAGTTTGCTACAGCTAAGAGAGAGAAAATAGACACCGATGTCCAAAACCATTGATGCGGTGGACTGAAAGCAAATAATTACAAACACCATAGAAGAAACAAGATCAAGACTTCATCAACACAAGACCAAACACCGAAACAACATGTCCAAAAGGATTTCACTTTAAAGAACATCAAGCATATACGATAATAATCAATAAGACAAATGGTTCTTACTCCATGAACTATGTTTCAAAAGTTTTAGCACAAAAACTAGTAGCCAATCATTTTACAAACAGACTTTTGTCTTGTAAACTAGAGAAACCCACAGGAAAAAAAGACAGATTACTCTTAAACTGACTCTCAAATTGCACAGCTGAAACACAGTAACATCAGCAAACAACATGCATATTAACATCTGCTACGTTTTTACTAAAATAAAACACAGACCAGATCTATCCCTATGATACTACAATATTTTGAGTTCTGAAATTTGAATCCAGAGGGTCCTTAATCTCGAAAGATCCACTCCAAAAAACCTTTCAATACATACAGATAAATAAACGTACTATATTAAGCTCAGATGCAAGCTGCTATTTAACAAAGGAAATAATTCCTAGACAATAGACTAAAAACGAAACTATTTTGCTCAGGGAATGTCTTTTATCTATGCTAGGTTTAATTCTTATTCCATGAGTAAGGTTACAAACTTACGATAACAAGACAATGATTCAAATTCCATGAATAAGAATTTAAACTCATGATAACAAGACCAATTCCTAAATCATGAGTCAAAATATTCAAACTTACAAAAAACTGGTAGCCATGTTTTGTTATTTCTTCCTCAGACACTCACATGTCGTTGCTTTTTTATTATGATTTCTTTTACTTTCTCAAACAACATCTTGAGAACTCGCAGAACCTGGAACCTCTGCAAAACCCTCTTACATGTTACATATAGCATTGAAACATCCGCAAAACAAAAACAAGCGAAGAGAGTACAACATACCACTTATGTGTTACATACCATAAAAGAAAGAAGATCAAGAGAAGACCTTTTCACCAGAAACACTAGGACAGCATATCCGAAAAGCTCTTGTCCAATCTACCATCAGTTATCAAGTCAGCAACCATTTTAATGGTGAAAGCATCTCCACTGAACCCGTTGCTTCGCATCTCCGAGATAAGTTCAATAGATTTATCTATTTCACCAGCTTTAAGACACCCTCTGATTAGTGTATTGTATGTGCTGTTATCTGGTTCATGTCCATTGTCCTTCATTTTATGGAATAACACATTTGCGTCTGAGATTGCACTTTTTCCACAGAACCCAGATATCATTACATTGTAAGTTTGAACATCAGGTTCCACACCATGGATGGGCAGACTACAGAATAGGTCCCATGCTTCGTCCACCTTACTACCCTTGCACATTCCATGGATGATGATGTTATAAGCAACAGTATCAAGATCAATCTTACTCATTTGGATAACCTCAAACAATTCCAGTGCCTCTTCTAGTTTCTCATTTTCGCAGAAACCGTACAACAAAATGTTACAAGTAATGGTATCAGGACACACACCATGAGAAATCATCTCCTGGAAAAGGTCTTGGGCAGCATTAAGATTGTCCACTTCACAGAACCCGTGAATAAGAGTGTTGTAAGTAGTTGTATTAGCAACTAATCCTCTTCTAGATATCTCACGGAGAAGTTGCATTCCTTCATCTACCCTCTTAGCCCTACAGTATACGTCAATGATGGTATTAAAAGTAACTACGTCTGGACTAGCCATCAAATCAAACATGTGTTTCGCATCATCGAAACGATTATGCTTGCAAAATCCATAAATCATTGAGTTATATGTGACTGTATCAGGAAATATACACCTATGGAGCATCTCGTCGCACAATTTTTCAGCCTCAAACAACTTCCCTTCTTTGACTGATGCACTGATCAATGCATTAAAAGTTAAAACATCAGGATTGATTTCCCTTTCAATCATATCACGCAACAATCTTTGGGCATCACTCCATCTACCAAAGCTACAAAAACCGTCTATCATACAGTTGTAGGTAAACACATTTGGCGCAATTCCTTTCTCAAGCATTTCACTGAAAAGATACTGAGCATCGCTATGATGCCCATCTTTGCAAAGGCGATCAATGATGGCACTATAGATCACAACATCGGGTTTGATGTGGGTTTCTTCCATCTTACTAAGCAGATTCAAGGCAGACTTAGTGTCACCCATCTTACACATGCCATTAACAATTGTTCCGTAAGTGACAACATCAATGTGTAGACCTTTTCCTACCATCTTATTGACCAAAGCTGCTGCTTCGAGAACTCGACCTTCTAGGCAGAGACCATTTATCAGTGTGTTGAATGTGATGACAACTGGGGTTAATCCAATTTCAACCATTTGATCAAACAGAGCTACAGCTTCGAGAACTCGTCACGGCAAAGACCGTTCATAAGTGTGTTGAAGGTAACGACATCCGGTTGACATCCAGTTTCAACCATATAACCAAACAAAGCTAAAGCTTCAGAAATCCTATCTTCGAGACATAAGCCGTGGAGCAGCGTGTTAAAGGTAACAACATCGGGCTGGAAACCAAGTTTAGTGAGCTTGCCAAATGTAGACAAAGAAAAAGACAACTTATGGCAGTCGCAGAAACATTTTATCAGAATATTGAAGCTGTAGATATTAAGTGGAATCCGGCGAATTTCCATCTTCCGGTAGAGAGAAATCGCAACATCGGGACGATTCATTCTCACGAAGACACCAATTACTTTATTGCAATCAACTGCCGTATAGAAGGGACGAGATCTAACCATGTAATCGAAGAAATCAATGGCATCATCTAAGCTTTTGAAATAATGAGAACCACTTTTCAATTTCAGTTCCTCTCCTTCAAAAGTAACTTGGGTCAAAGAAGGCAGACTCTTTGTACCTTTCTCGGCGACACGACCATGAATCAGTCTCCTACTGTTCAATCTAACACCGCCTGATTTCGTGTTTTTCTTCTCGATATCTCTCTTTGTTTTTTGTTCACACTTCTCGATATCTCTAACCATAGAGGAGTGTACATTTAAACAGTGTGAGCTCTGAGACTGTAGAGTCATGAGTGTACGTACTATAAGAGATAATCAGAAAACGACAGGTTCCATTAATTGGTCGGTACATTGACCGGTTAAGATTAATCTAGTCGGACCTAGCTGACCTCTGGTTTTGCCAACTGAATAAAGTTTTTTCTCTTTTCCTTTTAAGTCTAGTTAAATTTTGACATCAGTTAAGTTGGAGCTACTGAAGTTAATATCGTTCTTATTTCTAAATTTTAGTGCAATTAAATAACCTCTTTTCCCCCACGGATCAAAATTATTGGGCTGTGTAACAAGTTTCACTTACAAGAATCTGTCAAATGTATATTCAAGTCCCAAAATGCAGAATCATAATAGAATGTGTCTTTAAACTACAAACAGAATCATCCATAATTTGATCCCTTAGATTACATGTCAAAAATAAACTTCTACATATGTCTACGTTTTACATTAATGGTTGCACACTTGCACTAAAACTAGGGGAACTCATTTATTTAAATACACTTTATGGAAAACGGAGATAAATAACAATGTGAAAGATGACACCAAAATCAGTGCAACATGTAAATCTTAGGAAAAAACTGTAAACATTCTACGAATTCATAGTTCTAACCAACTTTGCGAAATCAATGGCAGAAACAATCAATTTCTTTACAAAACAATCAACTTCTGTAAACATTAAATTAAGTTCGGAATATTTAAAGATTTATCATAATAACATTCATGACGACCATGGTATCCGAAAAAAGGATCAATTCAAATTTCAATCAGATTCAATATTGCTATAAAATTTGGTTAAAACCCGAATAAAATCCATATAGCAGATATTTGAGAGAATAAAGGGTTATTAACCAACAGCCAAAAAAACAATGCTTCGAGATTTATATATCAATCTTGAATAATCTCGGATAATGATGATGAGAGAAACTTACACACTCTCTAATCTTTCTTCTTGATAAAGGCAAAGGCTCCTTTAGGAATTTTGCTCATCACCTTACTCAAAACCTTCACGTCGAACTCCACGTATTGCTTCTTGATCTCCCTCATCGCCTTTTCACCAAAGTCATCTACTTTATCTTCATACTTCTCGTAAAGCACGGGAATCGTGAAGAGAAGTACAGTTGCTGGAAGCAGAACAAAAGAGGATTATATATTACGAAAAAAAAAAAACACAATTGGTGAAGTTAATCGATTAGATGCAATAAAAGTATGGATTCGTACCGATGTAGATTAAGGTCAAGAAGTTGCAGGAGCTACCAACTTTGGACAAAACCCATAAACCAGCAATCACCTAAAACATATTTGTGAACCAATGTTAAAAAAAAATAACAAGAAACCAGCAAAATCAAACAACAACATAATTAACAAAAAGGTTTACCAACAGAAACTTCTTAAGATCTCTTCCTGATGCAATGTCCCTAAGAACAGTAAATCCACGATTGATTTCAATCCTTAATCCAGAAGCAAGCTGAAGAACAACATCCTCGGGGATGTGAACTTCAGGGATATGAAGAGGTGACCTGTAATACAACAATCAGCTTTAACATACCATGGACTAAACATCAATCTCACAATAAACATAAACATTCATCCATAAAACTTACTTGTGAATGAAGGTACTAGCACTAGACCACAAGAACAATACTGCGAGAGCAAGAATTGAAATGTGGCCGAAGAGTGTGAGAAGATTGTACTCAAGTAACTCGAATAAGATCCAGGAAACAGTTGCAGCACCCAATACTCCTCCTGATACCTTCTTGTTCCTCCACAGGAAAATGTCGGCAGCTGAATCAAACAAATAAATGATAATAAGCTTACGAAATTACTCATTCCATAGATACTCTCAGATTCCAGAACCAGCAAACACCAAACCAAATCGTTCGTTTATATCCTGATTTTCTGAATCTATACTCAATCCAAGCAACAAATCAAATCCTAAGTCTCAATCAATGGCTAGATTCCAGATCCGATAAGAAATAGTAACTAAAATCGCAAATCGGTGAAAAAGAGAGAGAGATCCATACGTTTTCCGCCACCGAAAAGCTTGTGAAGAGGCTGTTCTCTTCCGAAAAGACGATAAATCTTGGTTTTGAGAGACGCAGAGTTCTTATCGTCATCCGAATCGGAAGAAGAAGAAGAAGAGTCATCGTGACCATGGATCTTCTCAGAGATCTTCTCCATGATCGATTCCTCGTGCTTGTGCTCTTCCGCCATTGTTAACTTTGAAACCTCCGCAAAAACCCTAAACTTGTTTCTGGTTTCAGTAAGCGATGAGCGAGAAACGGAGAAGAAAACGAAAAGTCTCTTTCAGTCATACCTCTCTCTAAATAAGAGCGTTTGATACAGATTCAATCTCACCCGTCGATTTATTTAACTCAATCTTGGCCGTTGGGAATTAATAGCTTACTTTCTAAGAAAATCATTAAATAACAGTAACATCTTTGAGACGGAAGACAGACGACGAATTCTTAATTAACGTCTCCGTTAGTGTAGCGTTCAATGGGGTCAGCACGTCGTCGTCGTCGAGAAGGTAGATGCTTGACTACGACGTCGTATGAAATTTAAGGGAAATTTGTTTATAGGGATCATAGAATAGACGATGCTATGATGAGATTTTATTTGGGCCAATAAGAAACTTGAGGGAAAGCCCAATAGGTTAAGTGAAGTTATAAAAATAACAGCTTTTTTTTTTTTTTTTTTTT
>Ga0041059_1000168_pt1 | contig 41749 bp, 40 predicted proteins | sample AraColnosormetaG_FD_56232 | JGI IMG/M metagenome (GOLD analysis project Ga0041059, IMG submission 56232) | Arabidopsis roots microbial communities from North Carolina, USA - Col MF nosort | ecosystem: Host-associated > Plants > Roots > Unclassified | place: USA: North Carolina | collected...
AAAAACTTTTCCTTTTTTTTTTTTTTAATTATTATGAAAAAATGATGATTGAATCACGTAGATATTGCCGAAAACAATGCCTAATGAATAAAGTCATAAATATCAATTTTCATTTAAGTAAAAACCAGCGAACATCGGGTTAAAATTATGTTACTTTAATAATAACTGTTAAAAAAAACACATTAGTAAGTACCAATAAGATTATTTCCCGCTTAAAGAGGCGGGGAATAACGTGTTTTGTTTGCAACAAATTTCGATAATTACTCTTCCTTATTTAATTTTTATGTCTATCAGATAAATCAAAATCTCAGATCTCTGAAAATATAATTACTAAAAAGATTCTCATTTAACAGATTCACGAATCTCTTTTTATAAAGATTCCTCCAATATTCACTGACGTCGTCTCCTTCACCAAATTCCATAACCCTAGATTTCGCCACAACAAACAATGGCTGCGATTGAATTACACAAGCCGGAGATCAACGCCGATGACGACGATGACGAATCCCCGGTGGAGCAGGTTCGTCTCACTGTATCGAACCACGACGATCCTTCTCTACCAGTGTGGACGTTTCGGATGTGGTTTTTAGGGCTTCTCTCTTGTATTCTCCTCTCGTTTCTCAACACTTTCTTCGGATACAGAACTCAGCCTCTGATGATCACTATGATCTCTGTTCAAGTTGTTACGTTGCCTTTAGGGAAGCTTATGGCTAGGGTTTTGCCTGAGACCAAGTATAAGATTGGTTCGTGGGAGTTTTCTTTTAATCCGGGTCCCTTTAACGTCAAGGAACATGTGTTGATCTCTATGTTTGCTAATGCTGGTGCTGGATTTGGATCTGGTACTGCTTACGCTGTTGGTATTGTTGATATCATCATGGCTTTTTATAAAAGGAAGATTAGTTTCTTGGCTAGTTGGATTCTTGTCATCACTACTCAGGTTCAATGTTTTCTGATTTTTTTTCCCTTTTTTTATAATGTTCTAGGTGAATATATAGCTGATGATGATTTTCTCTGTTGTTGAATGATCAGATTCTTGGGTATGGTTGGGCTGGTATCATGAGAAAGTTAGTTGTTGATCCTGCACAGATGTGGTGGCCTACGAGTGTTCTTCAAGTCTCTCTGTTTCGGTATGCTGATTGATGCATTTTAGAGCATACTATATATACCACTTGTTTTACTATTGTTTACTTAGTGGCTCTGACACTGTCTTTGATCTTTATACAGTGCTCTTCATGAGAAGGACAATGCAAGAATGTCACGAGGAAAGTTCTTTGTGATTGCGTTTGTTTGTAGCTTCGCGTGGTACATATTCCCAGCTTATTTGTTCTTGACCTTATCATCAATATCTTGGGTTTGTTGGGCATTCCCGAAGTCTATCACAGCTCAGCAGTTAGGATCTGGAATGTCAGGACTTGGGATTGGTGCATTTGCTCTTGATTGGTCTGTTATAGCTTCTTACCTTGGAAGCCCTCTTGTGACTCCTTTCTTTGCAATTGTCAATGTCCTTGTTGGTTACGTTTTGGTCATGTATATGGTTATACCAATATCATATTGGGGCATGAATGTGTATGAAGCAAACAAGTTTCCAATTTTCTCCTCTGATCTGTTTGATAAGCAAGGGCAACTTTACAATATCTCCACCATTGTCAACAACAAGTTTGAATTGGACATGGAGAATTATCAACAACAAGGTCGGGTTTATCTCAGTACGTTCTTTGCTATCAGTTACGGGATTGGTTTCGCAGCAATCGTTTCCACACTGACTCATGTTGCTCTCTTCAATGGAAAGTAAGTCAGGAATATCCATAATGGACTAACTTATGCACCAATGTCTGAAAATATCACTAACCTTCTTTTTTGACTTAGGGGAATTTGGCAACAAGTACGAGCTTCAACTAAAGCTAAAATGGACATACACACAAGGTTGATGAAGAAGTACAAAGACATACCAGGTTGGTGGTTTTACAGTCTGCTTGCGATCTCATTGGTGCTATCTCTTGTCCTCTGCATTTTCATGAAAGACGAGATCCAAATGCCTTGGTGGGGACTCCTTCTAGCATCATTCATGGCCCTTACATTCACTGTACCAGTCAGCATTATCACAGCTACTACTAATCAGGTACCACATATAACTTCCACTACAGATTCCTCAAAATAACATGATTTGGATATTTTCTCACTTTGAAAATGTTGTGATGCAGACTCCAGGTCTGAACATTATCACAGAATATCTCATGGGTGTGTTGTTACCGGGGAGACCAATAGCTAACGTCTGCTTCAAAACTTATGGGTACATAAGCATGTCACAAGCTATATCATTCCTTAACGACTTCAAGCTAGGCCATTACATGAAGATACCACCAAGATCGATGTTCTTAGTCCAGTTCATAGGAACGGTGATAGCAGGAACAGTGAATATATCAGTGGCATGGTACTTGCTGACATCAGTAGAAAACATCTGCCAGAAGGAGTTGCTTCCTCCAAACAGTCCATGGACATGTCCAAGTGACAGAGTTTTCTTCGACGCATCAGTGATTTGGGGATTAGTAGGACCCAAGAGAATCTTTGGTCGGCTAGGAAACTACCCTGCACTAAACTGGTTCTTCTTAGGTGGACTAATAGGACCGGTCCTCGTGTGGCTTCTCCAAAAAGCCTTCCCAACGAAAACATGGATCTCGCAGATCAATCTCCCAGTTCTTTTAGGAGCAACAGCAGCAATGCCGCCAGCGACAAGCGTGAACTTCAACTGCTGGATCATAGTAGGAGTGATATTCAATTACTTTGTGTTCAAGTACTGCAAAAAGTGGTGGCAGAGGTATAACTACGTGCTATCGGCAGCTTTGGATGCGGGATTGGCGTTCATGGGAGTGTTGTTATACTTTAGTTTGACGATGAATGGAATATCGATAAATCATTGGTGGGGTGCTAAGGGTGAGAATTGTCCTCTTGCTTCTTGTCCTACTGCTCCTGGTGTTCTAGTTGATGGTTGTCCTGTTTTTTAAAGTCTTTTTAAGATTTGTTTTTCTTTGTTTTTTTTTAGATTTTACAGTTTTTTTTTTCTTTTTGAAGATATTTGTTCCATTTGTACGTTTTTAGACTTGAATCTGATCTTTTTTTTTGGATTTTTTACGAATCGTATAGGTTAACAAAAACAGACTCAATGATTTTTTATCCATGTATCTGTTATACTAAAATTTGGTAAGAGTGAGTATCTGGGATTATTTTGTTTACGTGAAAAACCTTATATATCTAAATTAGTGGAAAATATAAGATTATACAAGTAATGCAAAAACTCTAAACAAGGTACAGTATTTGTAATGTGGCGCGTGGACGAGAAGGAAGTAGAGGAGCGTGGGTTATCAATTTGGATTGACGCCAAAAAAAAAAGTGATTCATTAATCTGAGAGTTTGGTTCAACCATATTCATCAATTTTTCTTTATTTTATTCACTAATAATAATTTTGAGTCTCTCTTCTCTCTCTCTTATATCTCAAAATCCGAGAAAACGAAGTTCAAAGATCCGTGGTTGAATTCGTGATTCTGAAATTTCGTTTCTTCAGGTCTCTGATCGTCCTGGTTCTCCTCTGATCTGTTATTTGCTTCGAAATAGAAGTTTGTTTCTCGTTTGACGATGGAGACTGCGACTGGAGAAATCACCATCGTCTGCAACCACTGGTTTGTTTCCCCCCTAAAACCATTGATTTCTCTGTCTGTGGTTGTTGACTTGTTTCTATTTGATCATAGTTTTTTTCGGCGATTGGTTGCTTTCTCTTTGTTGCGTAATCGTTCGATGATGACTTGTGTAATTCGATATTCTGGACTCGAGGTTATAACAATTTTGGAATTGATCGGTGATTGCAATTGAGAATATGTGTCACATTAAAGATACTCGTGAGCTGTATGATTCAGTTTGGTTCCACGGTTTGTGTCGGTGATTACAAGTATAACTAGGGATTCGATGGATGGATTAGTGATATACAATCTTTTTTTCTAAAAGAGTTCATTTTTATTTGGTCACCTACTAAAAGGTTGATTCTTTTTTGTTACTTTGCTTAAAGTCCTTCATGATAAATCTATTGATTATGTATCAGCTTCCTGGTGTCTGTACAAGAGTTTTATTGTCTTCTGTTTATCGTCATGCTTTCTACGATTTGTCTGATGGTTTGCTTAGTTTCTAAACTTTCTAAAGATATATGTGTATGCTTTGTCTAGTTATTGTTGTGTTGAGTCTGCTGAGGCTGGAAATTTTTGAATGCCCTAATTCTTATTTGGGATCAGTAAATCTAATCCCTTGTGTATGTTCAGTGGTAGCATTTACCTGGATGGTTGATCCCATGAGACTGATTATCTTAATGTTTTCAGTGACAGAGACATTCCATCACTGAATATCGATCTGCATCGTGTACATTGTGCTCGGAATTTAGAAAAATGTAAGATTTGTGGTGATATGGTACCCAAAAAGCATGCTGAGGAACACTACTTGAACACACATGCTCCGGTACACTGATTTCTCTGTTTCTTACTTGTTGTTAAACTGTTTTCTGTTTGATTAATTTCCACAACTGTCATCTTTGATGTGAAGAGCTTCTCTTTGTTAGCTCCATCAAAATTATATACTTTGTCTAGTGTGACGTCCAAATAGGTTGATCAAAGGGATTTACATTGTTTCATATGATAGGATTCTGCTCTCAAATATTTTGTTAATGTCCCTCCAACGGGTTTTAAGCTTGTTTCAATTAACAAATATTAGATCACTTATGCATTTATTAGACTTTTTAACTTAGTGTGTAACACAAACAGCTAGTTATCAACGCTTGTTCCTGACTGTTCTTGAGTTTTATGGTTGACAAGAACTCCCCCAAGCGCAGCTTGTGTTTGCAAGGTTGTGACTGTTTCAATTACTAGGTCGAGAATAGTTATTCAGTATAACAAGTAGGAATTTGTTTTGTTTCTGTTTTAGACTCAGGATTTTTGTATGGCCTAGATGCTGCTAGATGACTGAAATGACCTACATTTTCTTACGAAATTCTTTCTGTTCTGTATTGAGAAGATAGCATGCTCGATGTGCAAAGAGACCATAGAACGTGAGATTTTCGATAGTCATAAAGGAGAAATTTGCCCCAAGAGGATTGTAACATGCGAGTTCTGTGAGTTTCCATTGCCTGCGGTTGATCTTGCCGAGCATCAGGTATTCACTCTGACTTGCACACTTCCTTTTCTCTCCAACTAAAGGATTTTCTGATCCGCTCGATTTTCCGAATATTAGGAAGTATGTGGCAACAGGACAGAACTCTGTTATCAATGCAACAGCTATGTTAGATTGAGAGAAAGATATAACCATGAAACCAAATGCCCTGGCACTGTTGAATCATCCAGGTACATTTTCTTATCTTCATTGTTTTATTTTGAAAACTCTCTGATTCAGATCTTAATCCTTTTTTATTTGGCTAAACTCATGTCATGACATGGATTGTACAGAAGGATCCCGAGAGCAGCAGAAGGAGATGGAAACGGGAGAAGACGAAGAGATGGGAACGGTGTTTCGAACAAAAGGCTTTTCTTCACGATAGCAATAACGGGAATAGCTGTGATAATAGGATCCTTGTTCTTCCAGAGGAAGCCTGAGTAGAGGAGGCGTAGCTTATCTGTAATTCTGTAAATTTGCCTCAAATCCTTCAGACAGATTCTAAGGAAGGGTTTATACATTTTAAAGCTTACCCAGACAAGAGAAACCCCAAAAGATTGTTTGAGCTGATCACCATGAGACTTGCTTTTATATTTGATTTCAATAAAAGAGATTTCAGATTTCTTTTTGGAGTTAAAACCAAACTAAAATCAAATTACATTCGGTTTGGTTGATAAGAATTAAAACTGAATGCAAAGGCAATGCCTTGAGAGTTGACAAACGCAGTCGTGCCTAAACCAAGGCACAGAAGCGCTTTAACAAACGCTAACGCAGTCTCTCTCTCTCTCTCTCTCTCTCTCTCTCTCTCTCTCTCTCTCTCTGGGCTTCGGTGGTGATCACTTGGGTCGAATACTGATGAAGAAACTGGCTGATCGGCTCCTTCATCGTTTTACTAATCATGAAACCGCTTTAAACGCCGGCCACCACTGTGATTTCTCGTCTACCCTTCTCTTCTCATGGTTTCTTCATCCTCTTGAATTTCTCTCACTTGAGAATGGTTTTTAGGCTGCTCAACGAAATTGTGACAGCAAAGTTTGTATTTTTAGCCCGGATTAGTAAATAAGCTTAAATTTGTTGTTTACTTCATTTTTTATGACACTGTAAACTGTTTTTCTTTCCTTGTTTCATCAAATTGGGTTTGTTTCTTTGTTGAAAGATGATTTCCCTTCACTGGGTCTACGTATAAATCCAGAAAGGAAGGGACTTTAAACGATCACAGAGTTACAATTGATTGAATATCGGAAATAAACCATTTTGCTTGACTATCGGAAATAAACGCCTTTTCAGTTTGTTTTAAGACCTGTTCTACAGATCCTATATCTATGACCATTTCAAAACTCTTGTTTTACACAAGCACTTATGAAACTTTGAGTATCTCGTGCTGCTGCATTCTGCGTAAAGAGGAGTTCTCATATTAATCTCTTTAGTTTTTCTACATTCAAAAGTGTTGATTTTTTTCCTTACACTAATATCAGGCTCAGAGGGGACAGATCAAGGTACAAGTGGTCTTAGTCATAGGAAGGATCACAGGATGTCCTCTCATGGTGTCCACCTGCATGTCCATGATCGATATGTAATGCAACGTCCTCAGTCGACAATGTGCCCTTTCATGTGTCTTTTATTGAATGTGTTTTGACTATAGACGGAAATGGTGCAGGTTGTGATGGACAATGGGATCCTCCAAGTTACACTGTCAAAGCCAGGTGGAATTATCACTGGGATAGAGTATAACGGTATTGACAATGTGCTCGAAGTTCGTAACAAGGAGACTAACAGAGGGTATGAATCATGTTTTAATATATGATTTTAGTTATACTGCTTTCTTCAGAGGAGAACAAAAGTCTTTTTTTCCTTCAAATTCTGTGAGAAGCCAAGTTAATCGATAATATAAATGAATGTATAGGTACTGGGACCTGCACTGGAATGAACCTGGAGGCAAGGGAATATTTGATGTGTATGCACTCTATGCATTTACCTTAACATTCACTAGGATTAGGAGCTCAGGAATGTTATTCTATAGGTCTTCATCGTGCTATTGATTGCAACATCTGTTAGTGGGATTTTTCGATATTGGTGGAGTTAAGTTGATGTATACTCAAAACAAGTTTCCTCTGCTTAACTGAAGTTGTCAGCTGTCACTGCTGCATCAGAATCCTCTCTTTTAATGCTTTTCTCTTTTTTTCTCTTGTGTATATGATGTTATATAATCGGTACTAATTGTTGGATGGTATATGATGTGTACTAATCGTTGGATTGTTTGATATCATATATGCAGCATCAGTGGAGTGACTTTCAGGGTCATAGTCGAGACCGAAGAACAGGTTGAGATCTCATTTCTAAGAACATGGGATCCATCCCTTGAGGGCAAGTACATTCCCTTGAATATCGATAAAAGGTCTATCTTACATAATATATTTCCTTTGGCGAGAAACAAAAGTAGAGAAAGACATTGACTAGTTGCTCTTTCTTTCAGGTTTATAATGCTCCGTGGCTCTTCTGGAGTGTACTCATACGGCATTTATGAACATCTTAAGGATTGGCCTGGCTTTGAACTTGGAGAAACTAGAATTGCCTTCAAGCTCAGAAAAGACAAGTAATATTATCCCCATTCTCTATCTTATGTAATGTCTAATCTCCTTAAGAGAAGAAAGTTAGAAATGTTAGTGATTGCCTGTCCATGTGAAGAGTACCATAGATTCCAAGCAAAAGAATTGTGCAATATGTCAGATATCTATTTATTGGGTTTAATTGTTCGTAAACACAAAAGTGTGTAGTTGTTTGATACTCATATATTTTCCTGTTGCGATTCTTTTTTTACAGATTCCATTACATGGCTGTGGCAGATGACAGAAAAAGGATAATGCCTTTTCCAGATGATCTATGCAAAGGAAGATGCCAAACTCTAGATTACCAGGAAGCTTCTCTGCTCACTGCTCCTTGTGATCCACGCCTACAAGGCGAAGTATGAGTTCCATATTTTTTCCATCGTTTAGAAATTACAACATTTTGTTCTTTCTCATGCGTTGTTGAGCTGTTTATTCTCCCATTTACTGATACATGAATGCGTATATTATGAACTTATGCTCGTTTTGTGATGTATTACAACTTCAAATAATGAATCCGGTAAATACTGTTTCACAGATAACTAAATCATTTTTCTTCTCTGACAGGTAGATGATAAATACCAATATTCGTGTGAGAATAAGGATCTGAGAGTACATGGATGGATATCCTTCGATCCACCAGTAGGATTTTGGCAAATTACGCCCAGTAATGAGTTCCGCTCAGGCGGACCACTCAAACAAAACCTGACTTCACATGTTGGCCCAACCACTCTTGCAGTAAGTGTCCCTGTGACATATGTGGTGAATGTTTCAGTATAATACTTAGAAGTGTTAATTTCCGTAATGGTTATTTCAGGTGTTTCACAGTACTCATTATGCTGGAAAAACCATGATGCCTCGTTTTGAACACGGTGAGCCTTGGAAGAAAGTCTATGGCCCTGTTTTCATTTACCTAAATTCCACAGCCAATGGAGATGATCCACTTTGCTTATGGGACGATGCTAAGATAAAGGTACGAGTGAAGCAAATCGCTATTGGACTTGCTGAATACAGAAAAAGATTTGTGGTACTGTAAGGGCTCACTTGTATGAGGTAATCTGCAGATGATGGCTGAGGTTGAAAGGTGGCCTTATAGCTTTGTGGCATCTGACGACTATCCAAAGTCTGAAGAACGTGGCACAGCCCGTGGTAGATTACTTATCCGTGACAGGTATTTGTGTTTTTTACATTCTAATTTTTTTTTCTTTTTCCTGCATCTTCCTTTATTTTATATTGCTTCTGTAATATTTCTTAGTGTATATTAACATGTTGAATTTTTGTATAGGTTCATAAACAATGATTTGATTTCAGCAAGAGGTGCTTATGTTGGTTTGGCTCCGCCTGGTGATTCTGGTTCTTGGCAAATTGAATGCAAGGTGATTTCTTCCTTCTCCATTCTTAATTAGTTGCAACGAGCAAAAATAGAAGTCAGTTCAAAGATATCAAGAAAGAGATTTATGATGGAATTACCAACAAAATAAATATTTGTCTGTAAAGAGTACAACATTTTGAGCATTGGTTACACACTAAATCTTTGCCAATCAGGGATACCAATTTTGGGCTATTGCGGATGAGGCTGGCTATTTCTCGATAGGGAACGTGCGTCCTGGCGAGTATAATCTCTATGCTTGGGTCCCCAGTTTCATTGGAGATTATCACAACGGCACAATTGTTAGAGTGACTTCAGGTAAATTAGTTCTATCTAATTTTACAGGTTCCTGCATATCAGCCAAATTTTGATGGGCAAAACAACACAGGTTGCATGATTGAGATGGGTGATATCGTTTATGAACCTCCAAGAGATGGACCTACATTATGGGAAATCGGTATCCCTGACCGAAAAGCTTCTGAGTTCTTTATCCCAGATCCTGATCCCACTCTTGTAAACAGGGTGTTAGTCCATCACCAAGACAGGTTTATTAGCTACACTTTTGTGAACCTTACTGCTTGGATGTGCGAGAAACTGAACTCAACACTGCTTTATTATTTATCTGCAGGTTCAGGCAATATGGGTTATGGAAGAAATACACAGATATGTATCCAAATGATGACCTTGTTTACACTGTCGGTGTGAGTGATTACCGCAGAGACTGGTTCTTTGCTCATGTTCCCAGGAAGAAAGGAGATGTGCATGAAGGAACAACTTGGCAGATTATATTTAATCTTGAAAACATCGATCAAAAGGCCAATTACAAACTGCGAGTCGCCATAGCATCTGCAACCTTAGCCGAGTTGCAGGTAAAGATGAAACTTCATTTTTCTACAGAAAAGAATGAGATAAGACTGTAAAGTTTTGTTGGTACTTTCTATTTGCAGATTCGAATCAATGATGCGGAAGCAATCCGCCCTCTCTTCACAACCGGACTCATTGGGAGAGACAACTCAATAGCGAGGCACGGGATCCACGGGGTTTACATGCTGTATGCGGTGAACATACCGGGTAACCGGCTTGTGCAAGGTGATAATACTATATTCCTGAAACAGCCAAGATGCAATGGTCCCTTTCAAGGGATAATGTATGACTACATTCGTCTTGAAGGCCCTCCTTCTTAGCTTAGAATGATATGTGATATCATTGTTTATGTATAGATATATAATAAAACCAAAAGATAATGGTAACAACTGAATCATATTGATATGCAAACTCCCCAAACCAAAATTCTGACAACATTACAACTGAACCTAAGACATAATAAGTAGAAAGGAGCTACTGAAATGTTCTCTTAAGCACAAATCAACACAAGAGACCTGAATCGTGAGTAAACTACTTAATGCTACATCTTCCCTGCAACTTGCTCAGCAGAGCTTTTCTTCATGAGTCCCTTGTTACAAAGCTCATTAAGCAGCTCCAAAGCTTCCTTTGCCATACCTTCATAAGCTAAGCCTTCTATCAGAATCGTGTATGATGTTTCATTCGGTTTACACCCTCTGTTGATCATAAAAACCAAGAAATCGATGGCACGATCTGTTTGCCGACTCTTACAGAGTCCAAGCATGATAGAATTAAAGGTGACTGCATTTGGCCTAATGCCCATCCGCTCAAACTCATGGAAAAACTTAATGGCTTCGTCTACTTTTCCTTCCCTGCTTAAACCTCCAACAAGAGAGGAATAGGTGATAGTGTCAGGCTTTAAATCTTTCGCACGCATCTCATCTAGCAGTTTTATCGCTTTGCCAGTTTTACCAGCTTTTGCAAGCCCATCAATGACAGTATTATAAGTGATTAGAACAGGAGAACATCCCTTGCTACTAAGTTGATTAAGTATCTCAACCGCATCTTCAACTTTCCCATCTTTGCACAAAGCTGTTAGCATAGTGTTGTAGGTGACAATGTCTGGATAACAACCACGAGAAACCATTCTCTCCAAATACTCGATAGCCCTATCCATCTTTTTCTCCTTGCAAAACCCGTGAAGCAGCGGGTTGTAACTCAAAGAATTCGGCTGACATCCATGTTGAGGCATCTTCTCCAATATGTCAATCGCTCGGCCAAGCAAACCTTTTCTACACAAGAAATTAATCAAGATATTGAAAGTGACAACGCTTGGCGAAAAGCCTTTACGAAGCATATCAGCAAGAAGCTTCTCTGCATCCATCCATCTCCCAGTACTACACATACTCCGCAGAATTATGTTATGTGTAATAACATTTGGTTGACATCCAGAAGACGGCATGTCATTCAAAAACTTAATGGCCTCATCCAATCTCCCCTCTTTACAAATACCATTCACAAGAACGTTGTAAGTCACAACATCAGGAGTACATCCTCTATCCCTCATTTCATCGAGAAGCTTCATCGCATGTCCCACACCACTATCTCTGCAAGTAGCTTCAATCAATATAGTGTAAGTAATCACATCTGGATAACAGTCTCTCTGAAGCATCCTATCAAGAACCTCCATGGCTTGCTTAAGTTTCCCACTATCGCAAAGAGAACGCAAGATGGTATTATAAGTGACAACATCCGGCGAAACACTCATTCTATCAAGAACAGATAACGCGTTATTGATCTCCCCAGCTTTGCAATACCCACTAATCATAACATTGTAAGTTATAACATCAGGAACAGCACCAGAGCCTTCAAGAATCTCCAAGATCTTTGCAGCTTTCCTCGTCTTACCCAACCTACAGAATCCGCGAATCAATGTCGTGCACGGAATGATATCAGGAACATTACCGTGATAAACCATGTTCTCTAGAAACTTAAACCCTTCCTCCAATTCACCGGTTCTAACCATCTGACGCAAATGGTTATTACTCTCGACATCTTCCAACGCAAAAGACGAATTCACAGAGCTATAATGACCATTTCCGTTACTATTGCTATACCCAGAGGACAAAGTTTCGAACTTTTGAGCTCTACCATTAAGACCTGAACTCTCAACCTTAGAAGCCGCAGAAACCAGAACAAGTCGATTCCTTTTTCGTGACCCAAGAGGGATTTTAGAACTAATACTACCAGAAGTACGACATGAGACGTCAAGCTTATTACCTCGTTTATATTCGCGATGAAATTGTTGAATCAAGCAAAACCCTTCTTGAGCACTGCTTGTGGACACCATCAAATCCATAGAGGTATATCAATGAATCTTCCCCCACAAAACTAAAAGCCAAAGTTCGAAAGTAGACAAATTAAACTAAAGTTTTAAGACATCTAATAAGAAATTTTCGAGTGAGAGAAGGAAGAAGAAGAAGAAGAAGAACAGAGGAGGCGGGTTTAAGCCAGTGAGCGAAAGGATATGGCACTGTTTTGTCTTTTTTGGAGCTTTGTGAACTTTGGGCCTTAAATTTGGTTTTGGGCTTTCACTCAAATAATTATATTTGTTGTAGTAAAATTTCCACTTTCTTTTCAGCCCAAATACAGTATATATAAAACGAACAACCTAAAAAGTTTGTTCGAGTGATTTCTTTTTTTTTGGAACAATGTCCAAAGTTTTTTTTGTTGTTGACGTAAGTGAAAGCTTTGAAAGACACAAATGTCGTCGTAACACTAACAACCGAACTGTTTTAACGACAAAGTCAAGATATACTCCACTATATCCTATTCTTTATCTCTCGTCCAAGGCAACATAAGTTCTCCAAATCGGATCTTTATATATAGAAAAACATGTAACATTTACTTTGAGCTTAAGACCAAAACCCACAAGACATTTTTTCCCAAAATGTCGTATGTTAAGTTGCAGTTGCATGATAAGGGCAATCATGTTGGTTTTTACTTTAACTCTTCTCATGATCTTCTATGTTCGTTTCTCAGCAGATACTAAAGAAGATTGAAACTTACTAAATTGCTGGTGTATGGATATTGTTTCAGGTGGTGATGGATAATGGCATTGCACGGGTTACATTATCTAAGCCTGATGGAATTGTTACCGGAATCGAGTATAATGGCATCGATAACTTGCTCGAGGTTCTTAATGAAGAAGTCAACAGAGGGTAATGGGATTTATATATATGATCCTTGTTTTTTTTCCTAAGTTTAGGTTAAATTGGATTATGCATTGTCTCTGTTTCATCTTCAGGTATTGGGATCTCGTTTGGGGAGGATCAGGAACAGCTGGCGGCTTTGATGTGTAAGTCTCTTCTATGTAAGCTTAACGCCAAAATAAGATTAATCACATCTTTTCAGATAGAATTTGAACTTACATATAGCAGCCAAGAGAGATTCAATAAAGCTCAAAGAAACTAGTGCATAATTATTTTCTTTTGGAAACAGAATCAAAGGATCAAACTTTGAGGTCATAGTGAAGAATGAAGAACAGATTGAGCTTTCTTTCACAAGAAAATGGGATCCATCACAAGAAGGCAAAGCAGTCCCTCTCAATATTGACAAAAGGTACTTAGTCTTCTGAGATGCATAAGTTTCATATTTTTCATATTGTGACCTGAAGAACTGTGGAAACAGATTTGTTATGCTTAGTGGATCGTCGGGATTCTACACTTACGCTATCTACGAGCATTTAAAAGAATGGCCTGCTTTCTCACTTGCTGAAACCCGAATTGCCTTCAAGCTCAGAAAAGAGAAGTAACCAAACTCAAAAATCATTCCTTCAGTACTTCCTAAACATCTTTGACTTTTACTTATAAATTTTAACTGTGATTTCAGGTTTCATTACATGGCAGTAACGGATGATAGGCAGAGATTCATGCCATTGCCTGATGACCGGTTACCGGACAGAGGCCAAGCTCTGGCTTACCCTGAAGCTGTTCTACTTGTTAATCCTTTAGAGTCTCAGTTCAAAGGAGAGGTCAAATTTATTCATTTTTTCTTCCTCTTCAAGATTATTAGAGAGAAACTGTTTTCTTGTGTAAGAAGTTGTAAACTTTGCTTTAACCTGGTTTTAGGTTGACGATAAGTACCAATATTCGTGTGAAAACAAAGACATTACTGTCCACGGATGGATATGCACAGAGCAGCCATCGGTTGGTTTCTGGCTCATAACTCCTAGCCATGAGTATCGAACCGGTGGACCTCAAAAACAGAACTTGACATCTCATGTTGGACCCACAGCTCTTGCTGTAAGTCCATATAGATAATACTAGAAATGTTTTCCTTATAAATGTTGACAAGTTTGACGCTTGATCTTTAGGTATTTATTAGTGCACACTACACAGGGGAAGATCTAGTGCCAAAGTTTAGTGAAGGAGAGGCATGGAAGAAGGTGTTTGGACCTGTTTTCGTCTATTTAAACTCGTCTACTGATGATGATAATGACCCTCTTTGGCTGTGGCAAGATGCTAAATCTCAGGTTCATCTTTAAGTCTTGTTTTATATAGTTAGAAGACAAATTAAACAATATTCCATTCCTTTGATATATTTTACTTTCTCAGATGAATGTGGAAGCAGAGAGCTGGCCTTACAGTTTTCCAGCTTCGGATGATTATGTGAAAACAGAACAACGTGGTAATGTTGTTGGCAGACTCCTCGTTCAAGACAGGTAAACTAATAAGTGAACCCCGTTGGTTTTAATGTTAGTACTTAAATACCACAAATATTTCACATCTTGTGGTCGTTATTACACTATAATAACTAAGTGATGGTTTATTTATGATTTTAAGGTATGTAGATAAAGATTTCATTGCAGCCAATAGAGGTTATGTTGGTTTGGCTGTGCCTGGAGCTGCTGGTTCATGGCAAAGAGAATGCAAGGTGATTTTGAAATTGATAGAAATCCAATAAAGGAGACATGGAAGTGTTCTGAACACAAGTTAAATTTTCCATGAACATTTCATTGCAGGAGTATCAATTTTGGACAAGAACAGATGAAGAAGGATTTTTTTACATTAGTGGTATAAGGCCAGGCCAGTATAATCTCTATGCATGGATTCCTGGTTTTATTGGTGATTATAAGTACGATGATGTTATCACAATCACCTCAGGTCCTCATTTTCTTTCTTGCTTTCTATTAACTCCCCAAAACATTTTTTTGTTACAATTCATTATATGCGCAGGATGTTATATATATGTGGAAGATCTTGTTTATCAACCTCCAAGAAATGGAGCAACATTATGGGAAATTGGTTTTCCAGATCGATCTGCTGCAGAGTTTTATGTTCCCGATCCTAATCCAAAATATATCAACAACCTTTATCAAAATCACCCTGACAGGTTTTGACATATATTCACATACAAATCTTGTTACATTGTACTTAGACAAAAGTAACAGAACATATAAATAGAAATGGAATTATATGATACAGAAAAAAAAACATTAGAATGAACTAAAATGCAATTCCTTTTATTACCAAAATGCACCTTTGATTTTATTATTCGAATTTCTTAATCTCTTGCAGATTCCGGCAATATGGTTTATGGGAAAGATATGCAGAACTTTATCCGGATAAAGACTTGGTATATGTAGTTGGCTCTAGCGACTATAGAAAAGACTGGTTTTACGCTCAAGTCACTAGGTGTTTCTCATCATCTCTGGCGTGATCATTTCCATTTCTTGAATTTGAGCTCTTCTCTAACCATATTGTTACATTTTCGTTTCATAGAAAAAAGGATAACAAAACATATCAAGGAACAACATGGCAAATCAAATTCGAACTCAAAAACATTGATAAGAATCACTCCTATACTTTACGAGTAGCCATAGCATCCGCTACTTTTTCTGAACTCCAAGTAGGTCTATATATATTTATCAATCCATGACATCTCTTTTTGTACATTAGAACATATAAAGAAAGACAACCTGACGAAATTAAATGAATCTTGACTCAAAACTTGGGGATGAAGATACGTGTGAACAATGCGAATGCAAGCCCGATGTTCACGAGCGGATTGATCGGGAGAGACAACTCGATAGCGAGACATGGAATACATGGATTGTACTGGTTGTTCAATGTGGAAGTGGCTGGTTCTAAGCTTCTAGAAGGCGAGAATACATTGTTTCTCACACAGCCAAGGTCCACAAGTCCTTTCCAAGGGATCATGTATGATTACATCAGATTCGAAGCTCCCAGCTAATCAAATTTTCTTGCATAATTCTTTCAGAAACTATAACAAAATTTGCTTAAAAATGTTGTGTATATGCGTTTCACTTTCAATAATCCTTGTTCTCTATTATCTTACTTAAACATCATTAATTTGACATAGACAATATATAAAAGCGACCATGTTATTTCATAAGAGACAAGTGAGAAAAAAAAACAAGAAATATAAATAAATAATGCATTAATTTTTTTATAAGGAATTCCGAAAATTATAAAATCTCTACGCCGGGTAAAGTATTTTCATCATTTATTTTAGAAATGAATTATAGTGACATAAATGGTACGAAATATTTCCTGTATATACTTTTTGTTGACTACTAAAAAAAAAATCTTTGACTCTATCTTGTCATTCAATTTTGTAAATCTTACAGAAAGGGAAAAGATTAGGAGACATTTCAGATACATACAATTATGCAACATTTTTTTTATTTGTGAAATACAATTATGCAACACAAATCTTGACTTTTCCAGTTTTAATAATTTCTTAGGATAGTAATATAGGAAAGGATTTTGCTCCAGTCTTTGTTATTCATCTATTGCTGAATTGTTTTTAGGCAATTTCTTTGAGAAAATAAATCATTTTTGAATGGAAGATTATCTAGAGGGTTTAATGTCAAATGAATGTTCTAACAAATAACTTAATACTAGTTGACTTTTTGCGACCAAAATTAATTTATAAATATTGGTTCTCTTCTATTAAGAATCATCTCAATCTGGTGTTTTTAAATATATACAATCTCTTTTCACTGTTTGTATTTTAAAAATTTCCAGACTCCAGATCAACGACTATTGAATGGTAAGTGACATTATGGTTTGTTTTTGGTATAGATATAAGAAAATATGAAAAATAGAGAGATGTAGTTTATTCATCTATTTGATTGTCTCATCGAAAAAGACTCTTTTTTGTTCTTTCTGTTAAATAGAATAAAAATTTAACCCGTGAAAGTGTTCGTTGGAAAAGATATGGGTAAGCATCTGGTGAACAACCTCTGTTAAAAGTCTTTATATATCTCTTCTTACATGTATGTGTTATTTTATATGAATGTATGTATGTTTGTGCTTTCCCTAACTCAAATCAACCACCCAAGTAGCCGCCTACAACTTTTGCTTCAAGCATCAACATTCGTTACATTCCCTCTCCTGTTCGTGTGCATATTTTTACATATTTTTATACTTTTACAACAACAAAAAAGGTATTAAAGAATACAACGAAATATTGAGTGGTGTCACTTTCAAGAAGCCGAACCACTTTCAGGTAAGTCGGATGTTATGATGGTTAGGTACGTAGTTTCCTTAGAAATCTACCGAGTAGGCTAAATATTGTTGGGAAAAGAAAAGCAATATGGATTATTGGGAGTGGTTGCCTTGTACGAATCGCATCACGTGATACTACTAATGTATGTATTATTGCATGAGTTACGACATAAATATATATCAGGGAAAAAAACAAAACCATTGAGTAATTTATATCATAAAATATGCTTATACATACTATGTTATTGAATTTCTCCGCTTATGCATGTCTTAGGTTTTTTATGCTTAACCCCTAGAACGAGTTTTGTTTCATGCCTCTACGCGAGGATCGTAATATTTCTTGATGAATTATTTGTTCAATATCCATTAATCTTATTATAAATTTGTAATGCATATATACAAGACGCCAAAAAGGTATTTTACCATAAGACAAAAACGGAATTCTTTGTTTATAGCAGAAGAAAACTTTAGATGTTGCCTAAAGCAGCACTTAACTTGCTTCTCTCCTTTTTTTTGCCTTTTTTTTTTAATTGTGTTTCTGTTTATCAGTTCACATGTTCTTATGTTTTACTTTTTGCCTCTTGTCATTGTCCCACTTCAAAGTTTTTGTATGAGTAAAAGATTCTTATTAGTTGAAAACCTATATAATGATGTTGTCATAATATAAAACAAGGACTCTTTCTTTCTTTCTTTCTTTCTTTCTTACTTGCCTCGTCTCTACAACTTCGTTTGTCTTATTACATTTTGTGGACAGATTTCGAGAAAGCCCCAAGACAAATCCGCTGATTTCATCATGTTTCTCTTCTCTTCACATGTGTTCAAGCTCGTGACGACAAAAGGTACGCATCAGAGAATAAACATCATTACAATATTGTTTTTTTAAATTTGAAAAAATTTAACCAACATGATAAGTGATAAGAACCTAACTCCTAACAAAACGATATCGTATGTGTGTATGCATGTTTGGTGACAAATAGATTATCGGAGACACTTATTGAAACAAAGAGGATGGGTTATTGCTTTGATCATGTTCATGTCTGTGTTTGAAATTGCATTCTGCCAAAACCAAACTCCTGAGCCAGAATCAACACAAGTCTTGCAGCTACATTACCAAGATCGATATGTACGTCGTCTCTATACATATTTTTACTAATCAAGATTCTTAAATAGCTTTTCATTAACAACTAGAGAGACCTATTTCATAAATTAAACCGTTACGCTCATAATTTGTGGCTTTCTTGATATGCAAGTCACGTGAATTGTTTAAGAAACCCTAAGTGATGATGATGATTTGTAGGTGGTAATGGAGAATAGATTTTTACAATTAACTTTATCAAATCCTGAGGGTTTCGTCACCGGAATCCAGTATAATGGTATCGACAATGTGCTCGCCTACTACACCAACAAAGAATATGATAGAGGGTAAGTATGTATATCTTTATGTATCTAACTGCTCTGTTCTGAGTGTTTAAACTCTTAAGTCTCTAATTGATCTGATTTCTGTAGTTACTGGGACGTAGTGTGGAACTTCCCTGGGAAAAAGGCTAAAAAGACCAAAGGCACACTAGACCGGTATATGGTTGTTGTGTCTATGTTTAGTTATACCAATTAATATGACCTAAATGTGAAGTGAGACTTACTTGGATTACTTTACAGGATTGAAGCAACAAAGATGGAAGTGATTACACAGAACGATGAGAAAATAGAGCTATCGTTTACAAGGACATGGAATACATCTTCAACTACGGCTGTTCCAGTGAATATAGACAAGAGGTAGTCAAGTTAGTATCTAGAGAAAATCTTTAGTTTCTTGGGATCTATATTGATGAGACATGAGTTAATTTCAGGTTTGTAATGCTGCAAAACTCGTCCGGATTCTACAGTTACGCCATCTTCGAACGGTTACAAGGATGGCCCGCTGTTGAACTCGATAATATGCGATTAGTATTTAAGCTAAACAAGAAAAAATTTCATTACATGGCGATTTCAGATGACAGGCAAAGGTACATGCCTGTGCCAGATGATCGGGTTCCGCCTCGTGGTCAGCCTCTTGCTTATCCCGAGGCAGTTCAACTTCTTGACCCTATCGAGCCCGAGTTTAAAGGAGAGGTAAATTTGAATTCTTTATAGAAAACATCTAAGCCATCCATTTCAATTTGAAAAGACAGAGGAATCAAAACAGAGGAAACAGAGTATTAAAGTTGATTCATCTTATAGGTGGATGACAAGTATGAGTACTCAATGGAGAGTAAAGACATAAAAGTTCATGGATGGATAAGCACAAATGATTCAGTTGGGTTCTGGCAAATCACTCCAAGCAATGAGTTCCGTTCTGCTGGGCCTCTCAAGCAATTCCTAGGCTCCCATGTCGGTCCAACTAACCTTGCGGTAAGAAATAATAGGTTTCGTCATATATCGCATAATTTGAATAGAAGATGAATGATAGTTGATGTGTGTGAAATGGAAACAGGTATTTCACAGCACTCACTATGTTGGAGCAGACCTAATCATGAGTTTTAAAAACGGTGAAGCATGGAAGAAAGTATTTGGACCTGTCTTCATTTATCTCAACTCTTTTCCTAAAGGAGTTGATCCTCTCTTGCTCTGGCATGAAGCCAAGAACCAGGTTAGTCATACATCTACACACATGTTCATGTTCATATGTAAGAACAAAAGAGCTGAGCAATAGATTTGGTTGTTGTTTCAGACAAAGATTGAAGAAGAAAAGTGGCCTTATAACTTCACCGCTTCAGATGATTTTCCTGCATCTGACCAAAGAGGATCTGTTAGCGGTAGATTACTCGTAAGAGACAGGTACACTTCTTGCTTCATTATCTCTTGAATCTACGTCGTTTTTTTTGACATAACAGATTCCTAAGTGGATAGTTTGGTTTTGTAACAGATTCATAAGTAGTGAGGATATACCTGCAAATGGTTCCTATGTGGGCTTGGCTGCACCAGGAGATGTTGGCTCATGGCAAAGAGAATGCAAAGTAACTTCCTTAATCTATCATATATTCATTCTCCCTCTTGTTAGTTAACAATTAGATTAGTTATAAGTTTTGGTCTTAATTACGTTGACAGGGTTATCAATTCTGGTCTAAAGCAGACGAAAATGGATCTTTTTCTATCAATAATGTGAGAAGTGGTCGTTATAATCTCTATGCATTTGCTCCGGGATTCATCGGTGATTACCACAACGACACCGTTTTTGACATTTCTCCAGGTTCGAACACTTCTAATACCACAACGATACTAATTCATATATAGATACAAGACTAAGAAAGAGTGAAATATTGGAAACAGGCTCAAAGATTAGCTTAGGAGACTTAGTGTATGAGCCTCCTAGAGACGGTTCAACTCTATGGGAAATCGGTGTACCAGACCGAAGCGCTGCAGAGTTCTACATTCCTGACCCGAATCCAAGCTTTGTAAACAAACTATACTTAAACCATTCTGATAAATATCGACAATACGGATTGTGGGAACGCTATTCAGAACTGTACCCCGATGAAGATATGGTCTACAATGTTGATATTGATGACTACTCTAAAAACTGGTTCTTCATGCAAGTTACAAGGTTAGTTTGTGACCAACTTAAATTCAAAACACTACCATTATGAAACTTTGTTAAAGTATAAACATTGGATTTGTAGGAAGCAAGCAAATGGAGGATATAAAGGTACAACATGGCAGATCAGATTTCAGTTCGACGATAAAATGAAAAACGTAACCGGAAACTTCAAACTGCGAATCGCTTTAGCCACATCAAACGTAGCAGAATTGCAGGTGCGAATCTCAAGTTGCATGGACGCTTTTTTCTCTATGAAAGTGAAAACATTCATTTGTTTATTTGGTAATCTTTTTGCAGGTTCGGGTGAACGATCTTTCTGCAGACCCTCCATTGTTTAGGACAGAGCAAATAGGAAGGGATAATACAATCGCAAGGCATGGTATTCATGGACTATATTGGTTATATAGTGTGAATGTTCCTGCTGCTTCTCTTCACGTGGGAAATAACACCATATATCTAACTCAAGCGCTCGCCACAAGCCCTTTTCAAGGACTCATGTATGATTATATTCGTCTTGAATATCCTGATTCCATCAATTATATTACTAGATCATAGAGTTGTATTCAGTTTTCCTTATAATGTTATTGATTAATATACAGATAGATATAATGATTATTTTCTCGATTGGTACTTTATATCAAAAGTTTACTGCAAATTTTAGTCCAAGAGGGCTTGTATCCACACATAGAGTGTAATTTAGAGCTTTAAGTCCTTAAACTGATCGATGTACCAGATCTGAAATTTAGAGCTTTAAGTTTCTACCAAGCAAGTATGGAAATAGATTCAGAGATCAAAATCAAAATATTTCAGATTAGCGGATTGAACTAACTAGAACACAAATGTGGCAAGGGGACAAAAAAAAAAACAGACAACAATGCTCTGTGTGATTTCAGGTTCAAACTGTAATCAGCCAGTATGTAAGAAGAGCTGTGTAGTAACTAGAGCTCGGTATCGTGGCTTGACCCAAACAGCCAACTTGACAGTATAGATAACTTACTTGATGCAGGCTTCTGTTTCAGGTCATTTAGATCAGCATTGCAAAGGTTGTCAAAAGCATGCTTTAGATGAGGAGTTACCACTTTGGCCTGTAATAAGAAAGATAAAAGAAGTTCATGCAAGGGTAGGTATAGAATGAAAATGGTAGGAAAATTCAGAGGGAAAGATGCAAAATACCTTGAAATCTTCAAGAGGACAGAAATCTTTTCCATCACAACCCTGAAATTTGTATAGAGATATTAGGAAACGGAAGAAGGGCAAAACAGAAAAGTGAGTCAAGTCATTTCTTAAAATTCTAGAAGTTATGTCTGAAGTTCAATGGCCACTAAGATCGAGCTAAAATTGAGTTTGCGTTTAGTAGTTAGATGAAACTTACTGGCACTGCAATAGGATGCTCATTGTGCAGAACCTGAACGAAGTATTTGGGAGAGGATTCTGCGGGACAACTGTATAGGACAAGAATGTTGTTCCCACCAAAAGGAGCCATGGTGCTGCCTCTAAAATCCCTGGTTTTGGGAGGCTGTGGAGGGAGTTCCAAAGGTTTCTCCTTCTGTATTTTCTCAAACTCTGTAAGACATTTAAGACCTTTTTAAGAACAAGCACTGAGAGGAATCATATGTTCACAAAAAACACAAGTGGGGTAGTATGAGAGAGGTGAAATTGATAGACTAACCAGATCCATCAAGGAAAAGCCCAAGAAGACAAGAAAAGGGAACTATTGTTTCGGCATGTGCAAACCTAAGCCTTGCTTTTTCGTAACTTCCAGGTGGGAGCTTTTCTGCATGATAATTGAATAGGAAAAATAATTAGATCTGGTGTCTACGATGACAAACAAATCGTTCATTATTTCTTGGTTAAAGTTTGAGGTTACCTTCCCGGGCCTTGATAGCTTCTTCCATTGAATGCAAAACATCTTCTAGAAGTGGAACTCCCATTTTGTAATTCAAGGAATTTCCATAACCTTTGAGGAGAAACACTTCCAAATCATCTGTCCATTCCAGCAAAGCAACCTACAGATGATTGTGTTACACATAACTAGCATTATAGCATTAAATCCACAAGCTTCAGGATACTTAAAACGCATACAAATATATAAACAGCAACTTGTACCTCTGATGGCGTGAAAAGTTCACAACTTTGATTAGTTACATTAAGCAATGATGCTTCCTGTAGATTTCAAAACAAATCTAGCATTATAATTGATTAATGATGAGAAGTAGGTGTTGTAGCGTCCTGAAAGGTGTGTATAAGAAATTTAAAACGAGATGCAAGAAAGAAGCACCTGCTTGCACAGAAACCAGAGAGAAGAAATGTCCTGTTTCGTGAATTTTAAATCATATCTCTTTGCAACGGAAGCTGTAATTTTATTCAGAACAGGTTCCTTGAGCTTATCCACAGCAGGCTCTTTAGCTTTTCTATAGCTCTGCAATCATAGACCATGTAAAGGAAAGAAATGCTCAGAATCGAATAAACTGAGCGACTACTATATCGAGGATGAGCCTACAATAAAAAATATATTTAGATTCATTCAATCAACTATACCTTGTAGTTTTGACAACATTCAAAAAATCTCAACTTTGTATCACTGGCACGGTTTTCGCTAGTGACAGCGAATGCTCTATTACGGCCTGGTCCCAGATTTCCTTTCTCACTGAATAACCCCATTCCAAATGCTACAGCACTTGCAGATGCCCTAGGAATCTACCAAGAGATTTAAACATTTCAGGCCAATGCTTGCAACCAAATTCTAGCGTTCACATCATCTCAAATTTTGCTGAGCAGAAACAGACATAAAAAGATTCAAAATCCACCAACCTGCGTAGCTCTTATTGTATAGACATCAGGATGGTAATCCTCTTCAAACAAACTAGGAAACCGTTCCCGAACCCGAATTCCCAGTTGGTATAACTCATCCTCCCCTTGCCTGATCAGCTCCCCACCTTTCACTTTTCCTTCCCAAGGAGATTTCCATTGTCCCAACCATCCAGGAATTTTGTCTGAAGGCAATTTCCTAGCTTCTGCATCTCTTACCAGTTCCTTAAACCTACCAGCCAAACTTTCCAATTCCCGCAATCGTTTCTTGGTCGGAGAACGAGTTCCATGCCTAGCCTAACATGTCAAAAACCACTATTTCAGTCTTTATTCTCCCTCATTGCCATTCCATTTAACCCAAATAAACTACGCTTACCACAAGGTTAAGGTGGATAGGTGTACACTCACTAGGAACATTCGACCCTTCAATCAAATTTTGGGTAACATCTTTCGAAGTAGAGTATCTGCACACCAAATTCAAATTCCCCCAAAAAATAATTAGACCTCGCTAAAGAGAACAACACAAATTTCCACCTTTTTCTGACAAAGTGGTATCAATGTTGTCAAGCAATCGGACCAATTAGACCCAGATGATAAAGTGTTGTTCTTAATTCAACTTCCTCGGGAACCACGAAATAAGAAGGATTGAGAAAGAACCTGGTGACGGTGGAGAGGTGATGACGAACATCGAAACCCTGATCTGCCTGGGAAACAACAAATAGACACAACAGTATGATCCAAACAGTCTTCGTCGCCATCTCTCACGCTTTCTAAATTCCTTCAGGAGGAAGCTTTCAAGTTTCCGATTAATCAAGCCACAAGCCACTGTTCCACTGCTTCGATTCACACGAGTTTGCTCCTTTCACGCCACGTGTTGACCCTTCACACGTCTTTTGGTTTAAGTCTTTTGGATCTCCAAGATTTTTGTAATTTTTTGGTTCAGTTCCGGTTGAAGTCGGTTTTACGGTTGGACCGATTTAAACCTGTTAGCTGTCTTTGTCTTCTCCTTTGCCGCCAAATATGCTCTTTGATATCATATAATAACCAATCTTAACAGATAATGTACTCATTAGAAAAATGTGATGAGACCTAATCAAGCAACGTTGAGTCAAAAGCATGACCATTTCGTGACCAAGACTTCGTCTCTTCTTTATCTTTCCAGATTAAAATGTGTGTTTGCACGTTAAACAATCATGAGAATGAGCTCCAGCCTCTAGGGTTTATAAGATTACTTTATATACATATTTGGACAATCCAAAGAAGAAGAAGAAGAAGAAGCAGAGACTCATGGAAGAGTTTCAAGGTCCAGAACCACGCGGCCAAATGATGAGCGAGAATCCTCGATCCTTGGAGCTCAATCAACGCAAATGGTGGATCTCTGTTTTTATCTGCGGTTTCTTGATCTTTGCCGGAGACTCTCTTGTCATGCTTCTGTTGAACTTCTTCTACGTCCAAGATAATCGATCAGAGAGTGATCAAGACCGACAATACAAAGGGACATGGACACAAGCTCTGATCCAAAACGCTGCCTTTCCGATCTTAATTCCATTCTTCTTCATTCTTTCTTCACCAAAACCAAACCCGGAAACAGTCTCCAATCAAACAAACAATGGCTGGTTTCGAGTTCTCTCGCTCTACGTTTCTCTTGGTGTTCTTGTCTCTGTTTATAGCAAGTTATACGCGCTGGGGAAATTATACGTAGGATGGGGAATTTTGTTATCAACTCAATTGATACTCACCTCCCTCTTCTCAGCTTTCATAAACCGTCTCAAGTTTAACAGATGGATCATCATATCGATAATCTTCACTCTTGGGGCTGACTTTTTTGGTGGCCCTGCCTTTGCTGGAACCCCTAATGAAGATGAAACTGATCCTTACGACATCAAGGCATGGTTGATACTCATATTCCCTACTCTTGCTTTCTCCTTGTCTCTGTGCTTAATGCAGCTCGGATTCGACAAAGTGTTGGTGAAGACAAAGAGGTATGGTAACAAGAAGGTCTTTCGGATGGTCTTGGAGATGCAAATCTGTGTTTCCTTCATCGCCACACTCATTTGCACTGTGGGTCTGTTTGCGAGTGGTGAGTTTAAGGAGTTAAAAGGCGACAGCGAGAGGTTTAAGAAAGGGAAGACTTACTACATTCTGAGTTTGGTCGGGTTGGCTCTCTCTTGGCAGGTTTGGGCGGTCGGGCTGTTAGGTTTGGTGCTTTTGGTGTCCGGTTTATTCGCTGATGTTGTTCATATGGGTGCTTCACCGGTTGTGGCTCTGCTAGTTGTGTTGGCTTTTGATTTCATGGACGATGAATTTGGTTGGCAGAGAAGAGGTGCTTTGCTAGGGGCGGTCTTGGCTCTAGCTTCTTACTTCTACTCCCTGCACACAAAAAAGAAGAAGGAGATCGCAGAACTGAACAAGAGAGAGAACAACAACAGTGAAGCTTAGTCTCTCTATAATATACATAGATGATACTCTTATTACTTTATGTGTCTTGCAGATACAAATACTGTGCTTGTCCTGCAAGTGTCCTTTATTGACTCAGAAGTTGTATACATCCAAATGAGAGACTAAAAATACATCCGTGATGATATCGTATATATCTATCTCAATAACAGCTACAAATAATCCCCTCGCAGATAATCGAATCTACGAGGTTTTTGTATGGATGAGTTTGAATTTTCTGTAACATGTGCGTAAAACTTCTCTCACATAACCCATTCCTCAAATCGGCCAAGTTGTTTTGAAGAATTCTTCTTCCAGAAGGGCTTGATCGCAGTGAAATTACCAGTTTTCTGTCAGAAAAGAAATAGCTTCATCAGTCAACAAAACATAGAAGTAGGCATCGTGATCAGTATGCATATATCCACAGCTAAAATACCTTAAGGCAGAGACTTCTGGTTGTATCACAAACAGGGTAATCATGTGGACAACAATGACGACCATCCTTGCAACACACAGCGGATTCTATCTCGCAGCATTTCCATGAGAAGCATAAACCAAACAATTCTCTTGCACAGCAACAAGTCTCTCCAGATGAACAATACGTGAAAAGGTTGCATTTTGTAGGGCCAGGAGGGGACGGTGGAGGCGGGTTTGGATGTGTCTTGATGGGATATGAAGCAAGCATGTTGATTCCGCAAACGCCGTCTGAATTTTCAGTGTTACGCTGCATGTGCATAAACCCATCCATTCCCCAACTTTTTCCCCATGAGTTTTTCACAATCCAATAATCAACACCATTCTGTGAACCATATCCTACTATGAGCACAGCATGATCCAATGATGTCGAACACGGGCCAGAGAATATTCCCTGCATCAAAAGGTAAAATTTCTAAACAATGAGACGTTGAACATTCAGAAAATAGAGTAGGTTGATCACTAATCTTACAACTTACACTAGAATATAGCTGAAACGCTCTCTCGCTTCCACAGATGCCAACACTAACTGGCTGAGCCGCTACAGCCTCCATTAACGCTTTCTCATCATTTGATTTTACACCAGCATAGCTATCAATTGTCACAACCTTTTGTTTCAACTGCAGAACAAAAGAGACTTGTGTAAGTTAGTGATGTCAAAGATCAAGGAAACAAACAGGGAAGAGAAATTAAAACAAGGAGAAACAGCTAAACAGATACCTTATCCTTCTTACAGGTGCCATCACGTTCTTGATAAGGATAGTCTTTCTCTGTGTCTATTCCATGGTTTTTAATGACAAATTCAAAAGCATAGTCCATGAGACCACCATTACAGCCAGCATTGTAGGACTTGTCACAATCAATCAGTTCCTGCTCAGAGAGGCTGATGAGATCTCCTGTTACTATCTGGTTAATTCCCTCCATAGCTCCAGTCGCCGAGAACGACCAACATGCCCCTATAAATAATCATCATCAACTCAAATAATCAACTATGGATTCATCTGAGAACAAATTTACTATTTCTGAGACCAAATTCCTACATTGCCTACTCTATGAAACAATAACTTTCATAAAAGATACAATGATAATTGCTTCTAGACTTTCCTAAAAAGTTCAATCACTATATTACTCGCATACTTTCTCTTATTATACTCCTAAAAAGGACAAAAAGAGATGCAAAATTAGATTAGTGTGACAAACTACGTCATGATTGGTCTTCTTGTAGCATACGTACTAAATAACCACAGAAGATGAATCTGCACCATCAAAGATTCTAAAGTTTAAGACTTTCTCCGATCTAAATCCAATCTTAAAGTTCTTGAATCACATCCTAAGTCGCTGAACTATAAACTCCAATCAAATCTGAAATTTTGATGAAGAAGAAAGTTAAATCAAATACCGCAGCTTCCTTGATCTTTGACATTAGTAACAGCTCCCTTCTTTCTCCAATCAACAGAATCTGGAACCTTTACGCTACCACCGAGACTCTGTCCCTTACTAGCCATTATCACCGACGGAGCGGAAACAGAGAGACCAAGACGAGAAGCCTTGAACTCGTGGTGAGTCAGATCCGCGAAAGCATTGAGAGAGAGAGAGTAAGTAGCGTTAGTGATGAGATTGTGTTGCGTAACGAAGTCGTGATTATCTTTAAAGATTTGAATCCTCTGTTGCCTCTCTTCTTCTGAACCGTACGTTTTGCCATGTTTCTGGCACCAGTCGTCGAATAGCTCAGAGATGTCATCGGAAGATGACGATGAAGAAACGAGAAGAAGGAAGAAGAAAGTGAGAGAGATAAAGGAGGACGATGACATTGACATTTCTGTAATTTTTGTTTGTTAGAATCGTGGAGATAGTTTTGGCCTAGAAATAAGGAATAGCCTGGAGATTTGTTTTTTCCCATTTCTTTTGAGATTTAGCCAATAAGATTACAAAACGCTGGTTTTGCGTTGGCGTTTTAAACAAAAAGCGTTTGGCGTTGAAAAATTGCCGAACAAAATGATTGAGGCAGAAGAAGTGAACCACGTGTGTAAATAGGAGGGATGTAGCTAGAATTATCCACAACTTTGCCACCAGAAAATTTTAAATTGCTAAATTTAATTATACATATTGTGAAATATGCATTACAAACATAATGTAATGTTAATAAGTACGTTCATTATCATGAAAGCCTTTTAACATAAAAAAACGATCATTATCAAAATTTGAATGTTTGTTTAATAAAAAAAATGCGGACTTGTCAGTATTATCCTCATCATTCACGGGCTCAGGACCGGGCCGGAGAGGCCAATGGCAATCAAAAGCCTAACACATTTAGCTTCCAATCCAACTACATACACACAGTACTATCGTAAATCATTGTTTTGTTGTTGTTTGGTCAACACTAAAATCATTGTTAAATGGGTAATATATCTACGATACTTTATTAAGCAAAAGAAAGCAACTTTAGCCTTTTTAGGTTATAAGACCACCACTCCCTATTTGTGTAGGCTGATGAGCAGTACACTTTGGACCTACTTACGACTTTATTGCATTTAGCCCTTTTTTGCTTATTCTAATTAGTAAATAAGATCACGCGGAGACCAGAGAGTAGTAGTAACCAAAGCAATGTGCATGCCTAACGTGTATTTTCGAGAGAGCTCACCAAAGCAAAAATAATTAACTTCACTTTTGTGAAAACGGGAATGTATTTGATCAATCTTTTCGTATTTAGAAGGCTTATATTATGATAAAACCAATTGCAGATAAAAAAAATACATCCTTAAGCTTTAATATCACTAATAAAACCCGATACAAAATCTCCATCGCCACACACACAAAAAGAAGTGTGATGTGTTAAGCCTTACCTAACTGTCGACAAGTAAAGGCGACTTTTACTATATAATAACCAGCAAATACGAAAGTGGCTTTATTTTTTTGAAATTATTTTTTGCCCTACAACAGTATTTTAATTCACTAGAAAATTCCAAGAATATATTGTTGTTTTATCGTATCTCAAAAATCAAAAGGCACATATTAGAATATAAATCCCATATAGATGCATTTTGGAGTGGAGGCTCGAATGTGTTGACAAAAACATACATTTGAAGCGATTTCTAGTAATCACAAAATGTTGTTTTCTTTTGTAAATTTTCCACTATAGTTGAAATAAGTTGTACACCAAAAAGTTTGAATATCCGGTTACAAAAATTAGGTAGGCTGAGGTTTGAAAATTGAGTTCCAGTTGTTATGATATTTGGGGACATCCATTAAAAAGTATAGTATGAAATTTTAACAAGGTCTAATTAATTTTTTGAAGGAAAAAATATATAACTAAGCATAAATAAAAATCTTATAGAAACATAAATATAAGAAAAAGATTAATATATGATGCTTATAATGATGAGCTGTCGTCTCATATTCTCGTTTGATTCAAAACGATAGAAATCGACAAAGAAGGTGTGAAGAAGTTGGGAAAACAAAATTAACGCTTGAAGAATCTAAAGGTTTAGCTTTTTTCTCAATCCGATCATTCACCGAGAAATATTCTATTTTATATATTTATGTGAAGCTCTTCAATTGAAGAAAGAAGAAGAAAAGACAATCGTCAAATGCTTGACTTTGGTTTCAGTTCTTCTTCACGACAGCTCAAGGTGATGATCATTTTTATTTTACTCTTCTACCTAATCATATCACTGCGAATCTTTTCCAAAGTTTCGCTCTTTATTCTCTCAATGTGCTTTTTTTCTGAGTTGTTGTTGAACTAGGGTTCTTCTGGGTACTAGTAACTGTTTTGCTGATTTTCTGAGCTGCTTTTGGCTATAGAATTTCAGTTTTCAAACCAAACCTTGTCGATTTCAAATCAATTCTAGTCGGCAGTAGATCTGATCTGTCTCTATTGGGCTAGGTTTTACAGTGTATCAATTCACCACTAGTTCAAAGTTCATCAGTGCTTACACAAGTTTACTTTTTTTTGTATGTGTTCATGATTTAGCTAATGATCAAGATACTTGAGATATAATAACACACCTTATTTAATGCAAATGGGCCTACAAATTCTACTAGGAAGATCGGCTCTTTGATGGGATGGGACACCAAGAAATCACCATGGGTTTATGATGCTATCAATTACTAGTAGTACGTGTTATCTTCTGAATATATATCATGGCATCCTCTGGACTGGGAAATGGAGTAGGCACTTCGAGATCTGCCAAAGGTTTAAAGAGCTCTTCTAGTTCTGTCGATTGGTTGACCAGAGATTTGGCTGAGACGAGGATAAGGGACAAAGTAGAGACCGATGATGAGAGAGTAAGTCTTGCATTGCTTCTTCTTTTTTTCATGTTTATTCAACTGTTTTTTAGCTTCACTTCTTTATCCTGAGCTTATATATGTTATGGAGTTGGTTACAGTGTCTGAGGTTTTCGTTACGTTGCAGGATAGTGAACCAGATATTATTGATGGGGCTGGTGCTGAGCCTGGTCATGTGATTAGAACCACACTCCGTGGTCGAAATGGTCAATCAAGACAGGTTGGATGGTTATGGATAATTGTATGTGTTAGTTGGTAATGTAGTTTATCTAACTGTTTCTCATATAGATTTTTTTTGGATTGGCAGACAGTCAGTTACATATCAGAACATGTTGTTGGTACTGGTTCCTTTGGCATGGTTTTCCAAGTGAGCTAATTTAACATAAGACCCATGATGTTCGTTCTATTGATTTGGCTCCATTCCCCTGCACATTTATGTTTCCTTTTGGTAGGCTAAATGTAGGGAAACTGGGGAGGTTGTTGCCATCAAGAAGGTTCTACAAGACAAACGCTACAAGAACAGGGAGCTACAAATAATGCAGATGCTAGACCATCCCAATGCCGTTGCTTTAAAGCATAGCTTTTTCTCAAGAACAGACAACGAAGAGGTTTATTTGAATCTTGTCCTTGAATTTGTGCCTGAGACCGTCAATCGTGTTGCAAGAAGTTATAGTAGGACAAACCAGCTGATGCCATTGATATATGTTAAACTCTACACCTATCAGGTAACTATTTCCTACATTTGAACCTTTTTTAATCTTTTTTGTAGTTTTTGCTTCATAATATTTGTAAATGCATGCCAGATTGATAATCCGCTGGGTTTTCTTCAAACATTTTTGATAAGTTTCTGTTAATGGTGACAGATTTGCAGGGCGCTTGCTTACATCCATAATTCCTTTGGTCTTTGTCACCGTGATATCAAGCCTCAAAACCTGCTGGCAAGTTCCATTTGCGTCTCCCTGTTTTGAAAGGAATATATAACAGATGACCTTTTTTTTGCTATAACCTATTTTTGTTTGAATGCTCTATGAGCAGGAGATAAATAGACACGTATATTATTTACATTAAAGATGTCATACTAGGTTTGGATTCTGACATGATGTATGTTTATAACAGGCCTGGAGATTTAATACTTTTAATTTCATTTACTCCCTTCACAGAGGAACTAGGCTTCTCTTTTCGAGTTTATATTATTGAGAAAGCTAGTTGTTAAAATTGGATTCTGAAATTAACTTTGAGAAATTGAGCTGGGTTCTTAGAGTAACATGTCTGAGCTTAAAAATTCTAACTAGTTAGAATTGCTATCTAAAAAGTTGTTCGGTGTTAATTTAAATGCATTTATATATCTGACTTTACAGATGTTGTTGTGCAGGTGAACCCACACACGCATCAGCTAAAAATATGTGATTTCGGGAGTGCAAAAGTGTTGGTAAGTTTTATTGACACAGCTTTTAACGAATTCATTCTTGGAGTATGACATGTTCTCGTTCTCTGTAGGTAAAAGGAGAACCCAATGTTTCTTACATCTGTTCTAGATACTATCGTGCTCCAGAACTCATTTTTGGTGCCAGTGAATACACAACTGCAATTGATATATGGTCCACTGGTTGTGTGATGGCCGAACTGCTTCTTGGACAGGTTAAAGCATGATTTTTGCATTAGCTATATGTTGTTCTATTCATTCAGTTTATTCCTTGTCTTACTATTTTGTGCCCTTGCTAATTTGTCGTACAGCCTCTGTTTCCTGGTGAGAGCGGAGTTGATCAGCTTGTTGAAATCATTAAGGTAGCCTTTTATTAATTCTTTAAATTTATCTAAAATCATCAAGTCCTGATAAAGTGATAAGTTCTTTTAGAACTTTTGTTTACGTAGCAGACAGGTGCAGATTGTCAACTTTATATCTGAATGATTATTAGGCTTAGGCATCACAATTTGTTACGTCTATTGTTGAGTTCGTATTCAGTATAGAAGAAAGCAGTAACCTTTGGATTGCTCAGTCTGATTTCGAGGAAACCTTGGTTTTCTTATTTCATTTGCTTTGATATGTCATGCAGGTTTTAGGTACACCAACAAGGGAAGAAATCAAGTGCATGAATCCAAACTATACAGAATTTAAGTTTCCGCAGATAAAACCTCATCCATGGCACAAGGTATGCCTTCTAATGTTATTGATTATCACCTACCAGAATAATCTTTAATCAGTGGTTTTGTTGGTGAATGCATTTTTTCAAAGAGGAGTTCTGGTATTTGTGATGGTTTGGAGTATGAATCATTCAAGAGTAAATATCAAAAATAAAATTAATGTTGTCATTTCCTCTGCTTTATAAAACTATCTGTGGTAGAGTTGAAAACAATTGGCTAAATGATTGTGGCTTTAGTTCTAGTTTGAGTATTTCTCTCTGGTGGAAATGGTTTTCAGGATTTTGTTCTCTGACATTCTACAACTTGGTGGTTTGCACTTTGCATTAAGCTGTATCTAGGATTTTTTATTTTCCCATAGTAAAAAAAGGTTTAATTGACTTCAGTGATAATTATCTCCTTGAGCTTCGCTTCTCTCTGAATCCTTATTACTGCATGAATATTCTATTTATGCTCAGGTGTTCCAAAAACGTTTGCCACCAGAAGCAGTTGATCTTCTTTGTAGGTTCTTCCAATATTCCCCCAATTTGAGATGTACAGCTGTAAGTTAATTCGTTCCGTTCCCTCCATATTAGCATCTAATGATCTAAATTCATTAAAAACACTCTTCTGGTGTTATTGTAGTTGGAAGCTTGTATCCATCCGTTATTTGATGAGCTAAGGGACCCAAACACTCGTCTTCCCAATGGCCGACCACTTCCTCCACTTTTCAACTTTAAACCGCAAGGTACAGTTCCCTTATTTTTCTTGTTGGGCCTATTAAGAGATCTAACATATGTAGTATGCTCCGTTAAGTTGTTGACATGTTGCGTTGTGTTCATGATTGGTAATACATATAAACATCATTCAGTGTTAGTATATGCTCTTTGAATATTGAGGATGCTAAATAAATTGAACAAGTATGGTGCCGTTGTGGCCTCTGAAATATATGATTACTAAGCAAAATATATAAACACTTTGTTCTCCATAGACATGAACCTGTCATCCTTAACTTTCAGTACTTCAAAATCATGAACTGAGGTTTTATGTGTTGTTGCAGAGCTATCTGGCATACCTCCTGAAATCGTGAACAGGCTTGTCCCAGAGCATGCCCGTAAGCAGAACCTCTTCATGGCTTTGCATTCGTAAGACGCTTATCGGTTTTTGCATCTGTATAAGCAAGCTCTCTTGATATCAATATTTGGAGCAGCCAGTTTTCAGCCATTTGGCTTTTGTTTTTGGTGAGTTCTTTTTCTTTATTTTTTTTCTGTTTGGTTGGTTATATGTCGATGAGGATGCATGAATACAAACAGTACTTGAGGTTTGCTGGTTACAGACCACTTGTTTGTTTCACGGCCACCATATAACCTTATCTATCGCAAACTGTTTTAAAGCATGTAAATTACTAACCAAAATTAATTGCATCGTTTAGTTTTACAAATAGAAAAGAAAAATCAACTAAAAATTAATGACTTTGCCGCTCATGTGTTTGCACATTGTGTTTCTGTGAAAATCAAACCGATTCCTTCGTGAAAATAGCCGTGTCTTCCTCCAGATCGTGAATTTGGTACTTCATACTTACCGGTCAAAAGCTCAGAAGCAATATTTCAGTCATGGCGAACCGTATAGTATATATCAAGGAAAACCTCATAACATAAACAAAGGTTCAGAACTTCAGACAAAACCTGTTTTAGATGACAGAGTCATGGATCAATCTCAGCCCAACAACATTAAAACTTTTCAGCCCATCAAACCCACCAAGTTTAAATTTCTTTTCTCTCTTGAATCTTGATCCAGTAGCTGATCCGACAACGTTTTGATGTTTGGTCGAAACAGTTGAAGTCTCTTCCTCTTAAATGTGATTATCAATTAAAAAATATTATTTGACCCAAGATACATGGGTATTGGGCCTCCAAAAGTTTAAGCTTTTTAGTAACAAAATTAGGCCTCCAAAAAAATTTGTTATTGCAAAACTATATCCTATATTCTAAAATTTTAATATTTAGTCTCCATTTTTAAATTTATCTATTTTTTATTTTCTAAAAGTTATAGGATTTAGTCTTAATTTTTAACTTTTATCAACAAAACTCATTAAAGAAAAAATTATTTTGTATTGGGCCTTATCAGGACCGGCGTCTACAAATAATAATAGACAACAAAATTACACATACAATGAAGATGTTTTATTGGTCACGATTTGATTTGGTATTTATTCTTTAACTACCAAAAAAATAAGTAAACTCAAAAACAAGAAGGGAGGAACCACTTTAAACCCTTGTCTACGCTGGTCCGAGTCCAGAGTCCTCTACTTTGACAGTCTCCCTCCATGTCGTCGTTGTGTGCATCTAATTGCTATCCTTCATCTTCTTCTATCAATCTCTTCTCCAACAACAACAACCCAACTAAACCCTTTCTTCTCTCCCTCAGATTCGCCTCCTCCAATTCTCTTCCATTTGTTGCTCCTCTCAAATTCTCTACTACCAATCACGTCCTTAGTAACTCTCGTTTCTCTTCGAACCGAATCCAAAGACGCCTTTTTTTGCTCCGATGCGTTTCAGAAGAATCTCAGCCGTCTCTTTCTATCGGTAACGGCGGCTCTGGTAAATACCCTTTTGCTCATTATGAATTAACAAACTTGGTTGAATGTTATTGTAAAGATATCGAATTTGAACGCCATTGATTATATAGTAATATCGATTTCGATTTCTGCAGAAGAGAGAGTGAATGTTCTTGTAATTGGTGGAGGAGGGAGAGAACACGCCCTTTGCCACGCCTTGAAGCGGTCTCCTTCTTGTGATTCTGTGTTATGCGCACCTGGAAACGCCGGTATATCCAGTTCCGGAGATGCCACTTGTGTACCTGACCTTGACATATCAGACAGTTTAGCTGTCATCTCTTTCTGTCAGAAATGGAATGTTGGTTTAGTGGTTGTTGGCCCTGAAGTGCCTCTTGTTGCTGGTCTCGCTAATGACCTTGTTAAGGCCGGTATCCTCACCTTTGGCCCTTCTTCTCAAGCTGCTGCTTTGGAAGGTTCCAAGAACTTTATGAAGAATCTTTGCCACAAGTACAATATCCCTACTGCTAAGGTTTGCGTCGCTTTCTCTTTTTCATTTATCCCTGATGGTTACCAATTTCTTCCCTTGCTGTGTTAGGATCCATAAGGTTGCTATGTAAAGATTATAAGCTTTGAAGTGTTCAACTGTTAGCTATAGGTCTGCTTTAATCTAGCCTAGTACTTAATGTAGCAGGTTATAGCTGTTGTGAGTTGGTTAGAGAGCGGTTAGTGAGTGCTAGGTGTACTATGGTTTGGTTGGCTATGTGGTTGAGGGCTCGGTAAATCGGTGGAATAAAAGTAGTAGCAGATTCGTAGCTTTGATATTATCTTAAGGATTCCAATTTGATGTGGCTAATACGGTATTATTGAATGGAATTCAAATGCAGTATAAAACATTTTCTGATGCATCTGCCGCGAAAGAATACATTCAAGAACAAGGGGCACCGATTGTGATTAAAGCGGATGGATTAGCAGCTGGAAAAGGAGTCACTGTTGCCATGGAACTAGAGGAGGCTTTTGAAGCTGTTGATTCTATGCTGGTCAAAGGTGTGTTTGGTTCTGCAGGATGTCAGGTGGTCGTTGAGGAGTTTCTCGAGGGAGAAGAAGCGTCCTTCTTCGCACTTGTGGATGGAGAAAACGCCATTCCTCTAGAATCTGCTCAGGACCACAAGCGTGTTGGAGATGGAGATACCGGTCCTAACACAGGCGGCATGGGAGCGTATTCTCCTGCACCGGTCTTGACCAAGGAGCTTCAGGATTTTGTGATGGAGTCTATAATCCATCCCACTGTTAAAGGAATGGCTGAAGAAGGATGTAAGTTTGTCGGCGTTCTGTTTGCGGGTCTCATGATCGAGAAGAAATCCGGTTTGCCTAAGCTTATTGAGTTCAATGTACGGTTTGGAGATCCAGAATGTCAGGTGAGAAACGCCACCTTTTCTGAAAAAACCTTGTTTAGTCTCGGTATGATTATTGCTCTAAACAATGCAGATTATTGCTTAAATACAGGTATTGATGATGCGTCTAGAGTCTGACCTAGCAAAAGTTTTGCTAGCGGCTTGTAAAGGCGAGCTAAGTGGTGTATCACTTGATTGGTCAAAAGATTCAGCAATGGTGGTTGTAATGGCAAGCAATGGTTATCCTGGTTCTTATGAGAAAGGATCAATCATCAAAAACCTTGAAGAAGCTGAAAGAGTTGCTCCTGGAGTGAAGGTTTTCCACGCAGGAACGGGTCTAGATTCAGAGGGGAATGTTGTAGCAACTGGGGGACGTGTTCTTGGGGTCACGGCGAAGGGTAAAGACTTGGAAGAGGCGCGTGAAAGAGCGTACTCGGCAGTACAACAGATCAACTGGCCTGGAGGTTTCTTTAGGCATGATATTGGTTGGAGAGCTCTTCGCCAGAAACAAGTGGCGACCAAAGAAGAGTGATGAGAAGGAATTTTGTTGTAATGGCTTGTAAACCAAGAATCCAAAAACTTAAAACTCACTCCAATCTGTTAAGAGATGATTCAAAATAACATTTTTGTTTACATAATTTGTGTCAAGATAAGCAATGTAGGTTAAACCCCTCAAATCCACTTCAAAGCACAAATGATGAACTTAGGAAGCAGCAGACACTCTGATCTTTACGAAGTTTCAGTGGTAGTTTCGTAAAATTTCGCAAAGAAACATCTGAAATTGTATATTGTAAAGTTTGAGGTCGAAAATAAAACGAAAGAGAGAGATGCCAGTGGGTGCAAAATTCACAAACCCTAAATTTCAAAATCCCAAGTCTCCTTCCTGTCCAGCACGAATCAATGTTCCCCAAATCCTTAGCCGTAAGTAGAAAAAACTCGAATTTAACAAAAGGAGTCTCTGGTTTAAGAAGACTCTGTTCTTCTTCATCTACCATCACCGGGAGCCCTTGCCCACCTAGATATGACGTAGCTGTCATCGCTGATCTCATAGAGAAGCAGCACTGGTCAAAGCTCGGAGTTCATGTGACAGACATAAACCCTAACGAGCTGTTTCGACAGTTGATAAGTTCTGAGCTTGACCCAGATTTGTGTCTCAGGTACTATTCCTGGTTAGTGAAGAACAGTGACATCTCTGTTTCACTTGAGCTCACATTTAAGCTCTTGCATTCTCTTGCCAATGCGAAAAGGTACTCAAAAATCCGATCTTTCCTTGATGGGTTTGTGAGAAATGGATCTGATCATCAAGTTCACTCGATTTTCCATGCAATCTCTATGTGTGACAATGTTTGTGTCAATTCGATTATAGCTGATATGTTGGTATTAGCTTATGCGAATAATTCGAGATTCGAGTTAGGATTTGAGGCGTTTAAGCGTTCAGGTTATTATGGGTATAAGTTGTCGGCTTTGTCTTGTAAGCCTTTGATGATTGCGTTGTTGAAGGAGAATCGTTCTGCTGATGTTGAATATGTGTATAAGGAGATGATTAGGAGGAAGATTCAACCAAATGTGTTCACTTTCAATGTTGTGATCAATGCGTTGTGCAAAACTGGGAAAATGAATAAAGCTAGGGATGTTATGGAGGACATGAAAGTTTATGGGTGTTCTCCAAATGTAGTTAGTTACAACACTCTCATTGATGGGTATTGTAAGCTTGGTGGAAATGGGAAAATGTACAAAGCAGACGCGGTTTTGAAGGAAATGGTGGAGAATGATGTGTCTCCGAACTTGACTACATTCAATATATTGATTGATGGGTTCTGGAAAGATGACAACCTTCCGGGGAGTATGAAGGTGTTTAAAGAGATGCTGGATCAAGACGTGAAACCGAATGTGATCTCGTATAATTCATTGATAAATGGTTTGTGCAATGGAGGAAAGATCAGCGAGGCTATTAGTATGCGCGATAAGATGGTAAGTGCAGGTGTGCAGCCTAACCTAATTACTTACAATGCTCTTATAAATGGGTTTTGCAAGAACGATATGCTGAAGGAAGCTCTTGATATGTTTGGCTCAGTGAAAGGCCAAGGAGCTGTTCCCACTACTAGAATGTATAACATGCTTATCGATGCGTATTGTAAGTTAGGCAAAATCGATGATGGCTTTGCACTGAAAGAAGAGATGGAGCGGGAGGGGATTGTACCAGATGTTGGAACTTATAATTGCTTGATTGCTGGTCTATGTAGAAACGGTAACATAGAAGCAGCTAAGAAGCTTTTTGATCAGTTGACTAGTAAAGGACTTCCTGACCTTGTGACGTTTCACATACTAATGGAGGGATATTGCAGAAAAGGTGAATCGAGAAAAGCAGCAATGCTTTTGAAAGAAATGTCAAAGATGGGGCTGAAACCGAGACATCTGACTTATAACATTGTGATGAAAGGCTACTGTAAGGAAGGAAATCTGAAGGCAGCAACGAACATGAGGACACAGATGGAGAAAGAAAGACGGTTGCGAATGAATGTAGCGTCATATAATGTGCTTCTGCAAGGATATTCTCAAAAGGGAAAGTTGGAGGATGCAAACATGCTTTTGAATGAGATGTTAGAGAAAGGTCTAGTCCCGAACCGAATAACCTATGAGATAGTTAAAGAAGAAATGGTAGATCAAGGTTTCGTCCCAGACATTGAAGGGCATCTATTCAACGTCTCTACCAAATCCTAATCTTTCAGTGGCCATCATGAGAAGCAATTTCATGCATGATTTGCTTTGCTCCACGGTGCTTCCTGATTTCACCATAATTCAATCTCTCTCTCTCACAGAACCGGACCCTGCAGAATCTTGTTCTATCAGAGACCAGTCAAGCTTCCTAGATTATATGGCGTTATACTGGATTGTGTAGTTCTCTGCTATGCCCACAGGTTCCTGGGTTATATATATGATTCAGCTTCATTTGGAAACTGAGAGAAAGTTCAGATCTTGTAACTTTACTGTTCTTGTAATTACATGACACCACCATAGTGAATTTGTAGAAGTTTGTCAGTGATAATAAGATTATACGAGTAACTGAAGCTTCGATCAATAAACAAGATGCATTCCATTACCAAGGTTTTAACATTATCGCCTGAAACTAGAAACATCGAGGACACTACATGTGGGGTGGATCCAGCCAGTGACTGAACCAAACATCCCATCCACAACAGACAAAGTTTTGCAACTCGTACTGGATCATACAAGGGCATAGATAAAGGATTAAAGAACACCTATCTAGACACGACCTTGCCACAGACAATCTTGCTGGACTTTCCCGGTCTTCAAAAGCTTCTCGATTTCATTGGGAGGGTTCATCCCAAGACGCACTGCACGCTCCCATCGATCAAGTCTCGTCATACCCAGGCACGGACCATAAGTGATGTTCATGTCAAATTGTCTAAGCATCTCCTCCTCCTTGTCATAATCCTCTGTTAATTAAAACACGACAATACCACAAAATGTTATCAGTCAGAAGAAAATCACAACAAGTCAACTTAATAAAATGCCAAGTTTCGATTGTTCCCTAAATCTCATATGGGATTGGAAAATTAAACCCTAATTTTCGACCATGAATAAGGAATCAGATCATCAATAGAAAAAAAAAACTAATAAGTTACAATTTACAAAGAAAATAAAAGCCGTACCGTTGAGATCGACGGAGCCGTGTGAAATCAATGCGGCGGGCTGGGTAACATCAGAACCTTGAGCCGCCGCGTGTTTGGGAGCCACTTTCCGGGAAGAAGGCTTGGACTTGGAGATACCTCCGGTGATATTGCTTTTAGTCTGCTTGTAGAAACCCTTCAAATTCTTCGCCGTCGTCGCCATAGCCTCCTTTCTCTTTCTCTCTCTCTCTCGTTGCAGTTCAAATTTTGAATCTTTGAGTCAGCTTTCCTTTAGCTTCTACGCGACGATTGATAGAAAAGGTGCCTTTTTTGTCTCGGCCTTATAAATCCGCCCACTGATAGTAATGGGCTTCATTATCGGCCCATTGTATCTTATACTTTTCGAATTCGAGAAGAAAAATTGATAGAAATCATACTGTATCTTTAAAATCCTGTAAGTTACATCTGAATCTAGGATGATATTGCACCATACGAAATAAGATCAAGAATCCCTCTATGTAAATCTAATTGGGATTTTTTTCATCCTTAATTTGTTTCCACTTGTGTAGAAACCATATAAATAAAAAGTTTTGAACTATGGTCCCATAACTTTATTACATTTGGAATTTAACTGTTGATAATACATGTGAAGGCGTAAATCATTCAACTTTGTCGTACTCAACACTACACGTACTCATGAACACTATGTCACTACACTTGAACCTAGTATATATATAGTGGGGTTGAAATCTCTTTCTTTGTAATGGAGCTTCATTATATTGGATACACAGTATATTTTAACTTTTTAAGCTATTAAAAACTCTGGTTCTAACTTCTAAAAGTGATTTATCCCAAATTGATTAGTTAGACATAAAATGTTAATTAAAAAGCATAATTACAAAAGTTTAATCTTAAATTTACAATGAGTATCTATTTTGAC
>Ga0041059_1000169_pt1 | contig 41627 bp, 44 predicted proteins | sample AraColnosormetaG_FD_56232 | JGI IMG/M metagenome (GOLD analysis project Ga0041059, IMG submission 56232) | Arabidopsis roots microbial communities from North Carolina, USA - Col MF nosort | ecosystem: Host-associated > Plants > Roots > Unclassified | place: USA: North Carolina | collected...
TATATATATATATATATATATGCATACACTCTTTTATAAAAGTAATATTTTACTTACTACGCATTGAGCTTTGATTTCGTCTGGTGTGACCAAGTACTTTCCGTTTTGATCTTTTAGGGTAATGAACGTATCAAGCCAATCTTCAACAGCAGCCTTACCACCTTCTTCCCTCCACAACTGGACCCTCTCGTCGATTATGGGATTGTTGTAACTACGAACAATGTTACAGTTCTCTGTCACCCTCTTCTCTTGACCATCAACATTCCAACCTCTCAACCATCGTTCCACGTAATCCGCTGGACTAAAACTCGGTAAACAGTTAAGAGTGTTGAAAATCACCTCAAGATGATGTTTTTCGGCGTTTCCTAGTCTTCCATCATCAGAAAACACGTTTTCTTTCGTAACATGTCTCCTTCCAAACAACATTCGCATGGTCACTGCGTAACCATAAACCCTCGAGAGCTCTCTAACATCGACCGTCTCGGACCGTTGATACATGGAGTGAACGTAAGCTATGAGATTATCCGCTTCGATGGTTCTTGCAGCCTCCAACATTTTCAACGTCTTAACGGACATAATTTCCGTTGTGATCACTCTTTTCATCTTCATGAATTGTTCACCGTACGGTGAAATTCCCATTGATTTGTAATTGTCTCCGATTGTCTCCATGATGAAAAGTTGAGGCCGGTCTGCCAAATCTGCGTCTCGCTCTCTAAACGCTTCTCTAGCGATCTCGTCGGAGTTTATGGTGATGGCACGGATGCCGGCAAAGTTGAAACATGCTATATCTGTTTTTAGCTCTTTCATGGCAAGGCGGAAATATTTGGACCTAGGACGAGTCATGAATAGTTCGGGTAGATTGCCGAGGATGGGCCATCCTGGTGGGCCAGGAGGAAGCTGGCAAGATCGGTCTTTGGTTTTGGTGGGCCTTGAGAGTATTCGACCCAGTAGAGTGATTGATGCCATGGAGAGGATAAAGACTAGTAGGATGTGAAAAGGGTATGGTAATGATGTGGTAAAGCTCATCATGATGTATGTATGCGTGTAGTGAGGTGTGCATTTGTTAGAAATGAACACTAGCGATATCTGGAAAGTGTTTGTTGTGTGGATTATTTATAGAATCGATATCATGCATGTGATGCTCACGTAGGGTTTGGGCTTTTGGGTAGGTACTACGGTAATCACGTTTATATATATTTTATATCTAGTTTGATGAGTAGCGATAGTAAAAGCTCTATAGATTTTTTAATGTCTACTACGTCTATACTGCTATTTCAAGGGATTTAGTTTTGTCACAAAAACAGTTTGTTTTGTATTTTGAATGTAAACGTCTTTTAGCCGTAAAAAAAAAGAGAGTAAAATTTTTAAAATTAATTATCCATAAAAAATATATTGAATTAACAAAATAAATTTATCCATATAATTCCTTTCAATTTTATTTGCTAGATCCACAAAACTCATATTACAAACTTGAACACTTAATTCAAATATATATGTATATGTGACTGTAAAGTGGTGTTGTGATATATGTTTAATCACTAATATACACGACTATATATATTCGATATTTCAATATTGGAATCTGGATAAGGTTAATGGAACATGAGAGATCCCAAATACAAGGGGGATTTTCCCTCCAAAGGAAAAAAAGCGAATCACAACATTTCACGTATTACTATGTCTATGAACATGCGTCAAGAATTTACTCTACACAGTGGAGCCGTGGAGTGGAGGGATCCAAGATTTTAACCGCAGTTCTTTATTACAAAATTTATGAACATCCGACTCTCTCTTTTTATACACTTATCCAACCTTTGGCTTTCCATCTCCCATTCTCCTACCAGTTACTCCCGAAAATTTCATTTTTGATCTTTCTCTTAGCTTAGCAGCAAACTGGATCATGAATCGGAGTTAACCAAAGAATCCGATTGTTTTGTCTTAAACTGGTCTTCACTTGTTATCATCAACTTTGATTCACTTCAATTCATTTTTGATTTCCAAAAATCCGGGGAAAAAAAATCATCAACTATGGTTCAATTATTTTTTTAACTTATAACTATTCTTTTGGATTTTTATCTATTTTCTGTTTAAAAAAACTATTCTTTTAAAGTTTTGAATACTCTCCGCTCTATCAATTTCATCAATAAAACATTGAAAGGTGAATTCCAGTGAAATATTTCTACATCTAATTTTTGTTGTTGTTGTGTGTGTGCGAAACATAACCAATATCTATTATTTGAATAAATAAATAATACCTTGGGTAGGTGAACACGTTTATCCTGATAAAGGAAAACATTCTTGTTGGTGTCATGTAGTCTAATTCTTCACGCCATTTCAATTTATAAACACGGTAATCATTAACCTCATATGGTATAGTTAACCTAATTCTTCACACCATTTCAATTAAACACGGTAATCATTAACCTCATATGGTATTGATTGATATTCATGATTAAGTTACGGAGATACAAAAGAATAAACAAGACACACGATTTTAACAATATAGCGTTTTCGGGCAATGGATAGTCTAAAAACAACAGTACGTCAAGTAATACAGAAACGACAAAGCGTCGAAACACATCACAGAGAAAAAACAAGGCGTCTTGTTTTTAAGGACGGAATTTTGGATAAAGGTTTGATGCCAAGCGTGGCTCAACAGACAAAAGAAGAGGCTTAGCCATAAGCAATGATGCATCATCTTCCTCGAGGCTTAACGGTCCGAAATCTCGATGGAGTTTCCAGTTAAAACCTTGAAGAAACCTAGCCAACATCATAGCCATCATAATTGTCCCGACTTTGACACCGACGCAGCCACGTCTACCAGTGCTAAATGAGACAAAACGCATCTCTGTTTCGACCAGAGTAACCTCTTTTGTGATTCCGTCTCCTTGGAGGTGACGCTCCGGTTCGTATGCTAATGGATCTTTCCATATTTTAGGGTTCCGGCCTAGCCCAGGGCGGCATACATGAATGTGGCTACCTGTCCAATCATCAATATTTCTTAATATATAATGCAAAATTGTATCGAGATTTTGTTAAGGAAACCTATGTATAAATTTACTAGTTGTCCTGGTATTTTAAACAAAAAAGTATTACAAAAAAATTTAGGTTGTATCATATGTAGCCACAAACCAAAACCATGTGTTTTATTTTGTTAACGAAGCTCATGCATAAACTTACTAGCTATAAACGTTAAATCTTATGTAAATAAAAAACATATGTATTCCCTATATGTTTTACCTTTGGGAATAAAATAACCCCCAAGGGTGGTATCTTGACGGGCAACATGAGGTGGGACATAATGAGCGCTTGGGTGAATCCTGAATGTTTCTCTGCAACAAGCTTTTAAGTAGTTTAGATTTCGTATGTCTGATTCTTGCACAAGCCTGTCTTTTCCAACTACTTCATCCAACTCCTTCAGAGCTTTTCTAAGAATCTCCGGGTTCTTTAACATTTCCCCAAGTGTCCACTCCATGTTATTTGCCGGATTATCGATCGCTGCTATACAAAATTCCTGTAAAAAACACCAGAATAACAAATAATTAATATACTTAGATTATATATGTGTAGATCTCGCAATTTAGTCAATATATAGTATTCAACATAATTTTTTTTTTTTCTGTTTGGCTTATTTAGTGTACAATTTCTGTGTATAACATACACTCTTTTATAAAAGTTACATTTTACTTACGACGCATTGAGCTTTGATTTCGTCTGGCGTAACCAAGTAGTTTCCGTTTTGATCTTTTAGCGTAATGAACGTATCAAGCCAATCTTCCACAGCAGCCTTACCACCTTTTTCCCTCCAAATTTCGACCCTCTCGTCTATTATGGGATTGTTGTAACTACGAACAAGATTAACATTCACTTTCGCTCTCTCCTCTTCACCATCAATATTCCAACCACCTAACCATCGGTCCACGTAATCCACGGGACTAAAACCTGGCAAACAGTTTAGAGTGTTGAAAATCACCTCAAGATGATGTTTTTCGGCTTTTCCTAGTCTCCCATCATCCGAAAACATGTTTTCTTTCGTGACATGTCTCCTTCCAAACAACATTCTCATGGTCACTGCGTAACCATAAACTCTCGAAAGTTCTCTAACGTCGACCGTCTCCGACCGTTGATACATCGAGTGAATGTAAGCAATGAGATTATCCGCTTCGATGGTTCTCGCAGCTTCCAACATATTCAACGTTTTAACGGACATAATTTCCGTTGTGATCACTTTTTTCATCTTCATGAAATGTTCACCGTACGATGAGGTTCCCATTGTTTTGTAATTGTCTCCAATGGACTCTACGATGGAAAGTTGAGGCCGGTCTGCCAAATCTGCGTCTCGCTCTCTAAAAGCTTCTCTAGCGATCTCGTCGGAGTTTATGGTGATGGTGTGGGTTCCGGCAAAGTTGAAACATGCGATATCCGTTTTTAGCTCTTTCATGGCAAGGTGGAAATATTTGGACCTAGGACGAGTCATGATTAGTTCGGGTAGATTGCCGAGGATGGGCCATCCTGGTCGGCCAGGAGGAAGCTGGCGACACCGGTCTTTGGTTTTGGAAGGCCTTGAGAATATTCGACCTAGTAAAGTGATTGATGCGATGAAGACGATAAATCCTAGTAAGATTTGAAAGCATGTGTTAAAGCTAATCTTCATCATCATCTTAATGTTTGTATTTTTGTTTGAGTGTTTAGTGAGTTGTGTGCTCGTTTCGTTATGAACACTACGATATTTGGAAATTGTTTGTTGTGTTAATTAGTATTTATAGATTCGAAAACAATCTTAAATCCAAATAACATATTGGCATATGATGAAAATACGATCCTGTTTATTCTTAAAATAATATTTCTTTAATATAGAGTGGAATTGGAAAGATGAAAGAGAAAAGATAATCTAAAGTGATTCAATATAAAGGGAATGGGATACTATAGGCTGGTGAGCTCTTGGGTAGGTAACCACGTTTAGATGTCTGTTTTGATTTTCAGACCATCTCTTTGCATTTCAGTGGGTTAATTAGTTGGTCTACATATATATATATGTCAATCTAAAATAGTAATTTAGCAACTATAGTTAATTTTAAAAATGTTTCTTCAAGAAATGTAGATTTTTTTTTTTTTATATATATTTTAGTTTCAGTTAAGAGTACCATTTTAGAGCTTACATTTCGAATATGGAAATGAGATAAGGGAAATAAAGTATGCATGAGTCATTGTTGAATAGATCAAAATTGAAAGGGGGATTATGGTTGGTTGAATTTGGTTTATGGTCCGGTACAGATGAGACAGTCACTTATAATGTAAGGAGTTAACCCGTGGTTTATAAGTATTAAAATCAGAATTGATTTGAATCAATACCGAACTGGTTTAAGCCTGCAAACTTTTTAACCATTACAACAAAAGACAACAGTATCAAGTATCAACCAATAAATTGTCTTTTTGCCAAAGTCTTATACTCCTCCTCGTCCATAGTGTCGCATAAAACACTTCCTCTAGTCTCCGGCAATCCAAACACAAACAATCCACACAATCCTATGATCAAACCAAACAACCCATACGACCAAAACTGATTTTCCCGACCAGCAGCAACCATCACTGGACTAAACACGCCGCCAAACACCAATGCTTGCCTCACCATCGAAATCGCCGAGTTCCTCACACATGTCGGAAACATTTCAATTGTGTAAATAAGCGTCATGTTAAATGCGGTGCATGCGCTGAAAAACGAAACGAGCTCTAACACAATCTGTAATGACCCTAGTTGTTGTCCTAACACCGCGATTAGAGCGCTAGAGATTCCACTTAGAGCTGTAAATCCGATCAACGCATCTCTCCTATTGATTTTATCAATGAAGAAAAACGTTATCAGAAAAGCTGGGAACTCAGACAAGGCGTTGAACACAACCCCTAAGTAAAGATTGAAGTTTAGATTCGTTAAAGCTAATGGCATTCCATAATAAACCATACCGATACCGAATCCAACCACCATTGCCGCTAATAATCTTCTAAACGACCAACTTTTCCTCACCAAGATCTTTAACGCATCATAAACATCAGGATTTGACTTGGATTGATCATTTTCTACTTCAAAACATAAGTTTGTGAAGCTCATAGTGATTGCATTAGAAGCAATGCTTTGGAGAATTGAGACGGCTTCTTCTTTACGACCCTTTACGATAAGCCATCTAGGAGATTCCCGGACGAAACTCCGAACTAAACAGCAATAGATTAAAGTCGGTATCGATGTCCAAACATACAGATTCCTCCAAGAATTCCCTTCATTAATGTAACCTAACATCGGAAGCGATAAAAACCCTAGCGTGAAGCAAAAGAAACCCATCGCTCCAACTTGTCCTCGCCATTTTTTACCGACTAACTCCGTTGATAGAACAAGCGCGCAAGTCCCGATCGTGGCTCGGCCACACCCGTTCAAGAATCTCAAAAACGCATAAACCCAAATGCTCGTTGAGAAAGCTGTTAACATGGAAGAGAGAGACATTATGAGACACGACAACAAGAGCATGTTCTTACGACCGAGCGATGAGTCGGCGAGTGTAGAGAGAGCTAAGCCGCCGATTAGACAGCCGAGGAAGAATGAGCTTGCAGGAAATCCCTTGAGGAACGAGCCGGCGCATTGTAGCCCCCACTCGGAAATGATTGAAACGTGTGGGTTCAAGTCCCAAGACCAGGTTTGGTTGGGTAAGGTGCAGAGGTTGGAGGAGGATGTGTTGCATACTGAGTCGACTCGGTCCGAGTTGTCACAGTGCCACATGGGTTGTGAGTCGGTGAAGACGGTGATGAATGTTTGTTGAGCGTCGAAGAACCAAGCGAATGAGACTAAAGCGGCTTGGAGAAACTGTGCCCACCCGAAGTCTCCAATGCATCGCTCTATCGTCTCCTCAAGGGATCTTGGTGGCGGAAGATTTGACTCGGACGAGTTGAAATCTGAGAGAAGCGGCCGAGTCGAGTCGGCCATATATAGGAAGAGATAGGGTTTTGTTTACTTTTATGTTTGACTTGATTTGCATGTCCAATCAATTTATGTTACTCTATATATAGAGAATAAACTACAACTTTAGAGTGGTGGGAATTTTTTGTAAATATTGTGATCGAAAATTGGATGCAATACTGCTCGTGAGACCGTGATGACTAGGATCCAGCTAGCAGGACATGTCTCTAGTCTATAATTTATTTTTGGCGTCTAACTCATTACATATATAAACACACATTTATTAGATATGTTCAGTAAGTTAAATGATTAATGGGTTTGAGATCTCTCGATGGCTAAGTGAATGGCTGAGGATGAGCCATCTCTTGGTTAATTTCTCAGACCTTCTTCCCCACCGCCGTTAATTTGCTGCATGTGATCCCCCACTCAACCACTTTGGGGTTAACTATTTATTTTAGGGTCTACTTCTTTATAATTATCATTTTTTCTTCTATGAATTATTATCATTTCTTGATATACATCTTCATAAAAAAAGCCAGTTTCATTTATTTTACATCTTCGTCAATAAATTCATATTCTTAGATTGAATCTTATTGTGAGGAAAAAAATATATTTATATATATCTTATTGTAAGATAAGTACAAAATTACAATCAATAGATGCTGTAAAACGCTATAATAAATCTGTTTCAATAATGATCAAGTTGCACTGGTTGTTGCAGTTGGACAAGATAAGCGTAATTGCTTTCCAGGGCATGGGAGATGTCTTTAATTCGAATGTCTTTGGTCATTTGGAAGCTTGTACGTAGCCTTATGCATGCAAGAGAACTTAAATAAAATATACAAATTTGTGGAGGCATAGTTTTGTTTGATACAAAACACTGGAATGTCACTGAAAGTCTAATAAAACATTTAGATGGATGCTCTCTTTTTCATGCAGGTTATATCAGTATATTTGATATTTTTATGCGGCATAATATAAATTCATTTCATCATAAGAATATGAATATAACATTTTCAAAAGGTATAATAGAAAATTTTGAAGTAACAATTAGATACAAGTTGTAATGATAATTTGACGTATACCTGTTAATTTAATTCATACATTTAGTACAATACAATTTTACATACATAAAAGCTATACTTTTTCCTTGACAAAAAATTATTGCTTTTTTTTTTTTTTCCGTTGGATGCAATGTTAATTAATACTTTTGAAAATATTAAGTCTACATAGTTTTCTTGCTGAAATCGACACTTTTCTATTATCTTACAAAAACAAAAACTTACTCCTTTAAACCTACTCCAATAATTCATGCATTTTCCGATTATAGTAAGTATATCCGCTTTTAATGGGGAAAATTAAATGTGTCGACAAGAAAAATAAATGGCGTAAAACAGAGGCATGGAGTAATCGAAGGATAATCAGGTAAATGTAAACCCCTTAAACTCCAACCAAGATAAATTAATACTTAAAAAACCTGAAAAATATATATTCTTCTTTTTAGGAGAAATTGAAGTTTCTTTCACATTTTATTTTTCCCGCATTGAACTTTGAAGAATGCTCAAAATCGAATCAAGAAAATGGATCCAAAGATGTTGTTTTGTTTGCCAGAAGGAGATGCATTGTTTAATCCACTCAATACAATGTTTATTCAAATGGCTTGCATTCTCGTCTTCTCTCAATTCTTCTACCTATTCCTAAAACCCTGTGGCCAAGCCGGTCCCGTTGCCCAGATTCTCGTAAGTTTTGTTAAAAAATACTTTCTAAACACTTTTTTTTTTGTTTTAAAGTTTTCGCAATTTGACTCCTAAACTCTATGATAGTGAAACCCAAACCCAAGTAAAATTCATGCACAAAATCGTTATTATAGTACTCATAAATTGACGTTTTATTATAGTATCCATGATTTCTATTTTTTTTACAAAATTTACTCCCTGAACTTTACGAGTGTGCACTTAAACCCTAAGAGTAGCCTGTTGTGCAAGAATGTTAATAAGGTTTCGTTTCAGGAAAATTGACATATTATAACATTCAGAAAAAACTGACGTTTTAATCATTTTTGCTCAGGCTGGGATTGTGTTGAGTTTGCTCACAATAATCCGCAAAGTCCACGAATTTTTCCTCCAGAAAGATTCAGCAAGCTATTACATCTTTTTCTCATTCCTTTTACGAACAGCCTTTGTGTTCTTGATCGGTCTCGAGATCGATCTTGACTTCATGAAACGAAACTTGAAGAACTCCATTGTCATAACTTTGGGCTCCTTAGTCATTTCTGGCATCATCTGGCTCCCTTTCCTCTGGTTTCTCATCCGTTTCATGCAGATCAAAGGCGATTTCTTAACATTTTACTTAGCCTTCCTCATTACCTTGTCCAACACGGCAGCTCCTGTCGTCATCCGTTCGATCATCGATTGGAAACTGCACACATCTGAGATCGGACGGCTAGCAATCTCATGCGGATTGTTCATAGAGATAACCAACATATTTATCTACACTATCGTCCTTTCTTTCATCTCCGGGACTATGACTGCTGATATTTTTATCTACTCATTTGCCACAGGAGTTATAATCTTGACTAATAGATTCTTAGCTTCATGGCTCCCAAAAAGAAACCCTAAAGAGAAATATCTCTCCAAAGCTGAAACGCTTGCTTTCATCATCCTTATTCTAATCATCGCGTTAACCATCGAATCCAGCAACTTAAACTCAACGCTTTTTGTGTTTATCATCGGATTAATGTTTCCAAGAGAAGGAAAAACTTACAGAACGTTGATCCAACGGTTGAGTTACCCGATTCACGAGTTTGTCCTTCCGGTTTACTTTGGTTACATCGGATTTAGATTCAGCGTCAATTCGTTAACCAAACGCCACTACCTCGTCCTTGGTATGACTGTGGCTTTAAGCCTACTGGGGAAGCTTCTAGGAGTTTTATTCGCTTGTTCATTCTTGAAGATCCCAAAGCAGTATTGGCTTTTCTTGTCAACCATGCTTTCCGTCAAAGGTCATATAGGTCTTGTTCTTCTCGACTCTAACTTGATGTACAAGGTATTACAACAAATTACGACTTCTCGTTAATTTAGGTTTCAAGTCGGTTGATAATCTTCATCTCCGTGTTATTGATTTTCTCTTTGTAGAAATGGTTTACTCCGGTAGTTCATGATATGTTCGTTGCGGCTCTAGTGATCATGACTTTGTTAAGCGGAGTTATAACATCTTTGTTGCTTAGAAGTCAAGAAAAGAGTTTCGCACATATAAAAACATCACTTGAGTTATTTGACACTACCGAGGAGCTACGAGTGTTGACGTGCGTCTATGGCGTTCGTCATGCTCGTGGATCGATCTCTTTAGTCTCTGCTCTAAGTGGCTTTTCTCCTGGAACTTCTTCTTCGCCGTTCACGCCTTACCTTATGCACCTCATACCGCTCCCGAAGAAGCGGAAAACTGAATTGTTGTACCACGAATTAGACGAAGATGCAGGAAATTCCAACGGCGGAGACGATGAGTTCGGGACTAATGAAGGACTAGAGATCAATGACTCGATCGATTCGTTTACTAGAGACAGAAAAATAATGGTCCGGCAGGTGAAACTTGTGGCGCCGATGGAGAATATGCACGAAGAGATCTGTAACGCCACTGAAGATCTTCGTGTATCGATCGTGTTTCTACCTTTCCATAAACACCAGAGGATCGACGGGAAAACCACGAATGACGGGGAAGTTTTTCGACATATGAACCGGAAGGTTCTAAAGCAAGCTCAATGTTCGATTGGTATCTTTGTGGATAGAAACATAACAGGGTTTCACCAGCTTCACGGGTCTGATTCGGTACAACACGTTGCTGCATTGTTCTTCGGTGGTCCTGATGATCGTGAGGCTCTGTCCTTGTGCAAGTGGCTTACCAATAACTCTCAGATTCACCTCACTGTCATACAGTTTGTGGCGGATGACTCAAAGACAGAGAAAATTGTCGGAGACGCGGTGACCAAGGAAAACAACGAAGTATTCTTGGAGATTGTTAGTGAAGATCAAACCGAAAACGAAACAGATCGAATCTTCTTAGAAGAATTCTATCACAGGTACCTTACAAATACTCTGCTCCTGCAAATACTCTGTTTTTGGCATGACTAGTACTCTGTTTCTATGTTCCTACACACATACTCTGTTTCCGTTACTCTGTTTTTTCATTTATAGAGATGGTTTTTATTTGTCTTGACAGATTTGTGACGACGGGGCAAGTTGGATTCATAGAGAAGCGAGTGAGCAACGGAATGCAGACGCTGACAATTCTAAGAGAGATCGGGGAGATGTATTCACTGTTTGTGGTAGGAAAAAACAGAGGAGATTGTCCAATGACTTCAGGAATGAATGATTGGGAAGAGTGTCCGGAATTAGGAACGGTCGGAGATTTCTTGGCTTCATCAAATATGGATGTAAATGCTTCTGTATTAGTAGTTCAAAGACATAGAAACTCATTTGATAGCTTTGTAGATGAATAGCAAATACTCTTTAGTTTTTACTTGACACAACTTAAAATAGTTTACTCTTAAAATCAAGACAAACATCACATAATAGAAAACATATGAAAATGGAGAATGTTTGAGCTAAACAAACTCTTAAACTCTCAGCAAACATGGCTGGTATTTACGGCTTGATCTCTCTTTTCTTGTTCTTCCATCGAATCGCAGAGACTCAAACCTTTTGTCTCAGGCAGAATCAAAACGAACATTCCTAAACCAGACATTGCAATTCCAAAAATCGCAAACGATACTGAGGGTATGTATCTTCCAATCGAAGCAATTAGCGGACAACAAGCTCCTCCAACGACAAGAGCCTGTCTAAACATCATTGTTGCCGAGCTTCTCACACAAGTTGGAAACATTTCAACCATAAAAACTGCCATAAGGTTAAATCCGATTCTAGCGCAGAAGAATGTTCCGAGTTCGAAGGCAAACGCGATCTCTGTTTTGCCGAGAATGCTGAGAACGAAACAGAGCACCCCTGATGCCCCACCGAGTAAGGTATTCACAAGAACAGAGCTTCTTCTGTTGAATCTCTCCAATAAGATCGGAGTGATAACAAAAGTAGGCAACTCCACCAATGCATTTAGGGTTTCACTCAAGTAGATGTTGACGTCTATGTCTCTAGCTGCTAAAGGAACGCCGTAATACGATATTCCCAACCCAAACATTATGATCATAACAACTAAAATCCTACGAAAAGCCCATTTTCGGAAGAAGAAGTCCTTAATCGAGTAAGTTGGCGCTTGTTCAAAGTTTTCTTGCTTGAGGGGTAACTTAGAAACCACTGATTCCAAATAAGCTTTTTCCTTCGGTGACATCTTTGTGAGAACATCAATGGCTTCTTTATCCTTTCCTTGCATGTGAAGCCACCGAGGCGATTCGAGTGCGAAGAGGTAGAGGAAGATACAGTAAAATACCGCTGGAACTGATGTGTATAGATATAGATATCTCCATGAAGAATCTTGTGCAAGGAAAGCGATTCCAGACAACGACATAAACCCTAAAACGAATAGGGTAAATGGAATCATCGTAGCTCTCGGTCTCCATCTGGTGGAGACTCGCTCACTGATGAGAACCAACGCGTATGACCAGGTCTGTGATCGCGAAAATCCAATGATAAACTTAAGGAATGTATAAATCCATACATTGGTTGAGAAGATAACAGAGATTGAAGTGATTGACATTGCAAAGGTTGAGAACAAAACTAGTTTCTTGCGACCCAAGGAATCGTCTGGAATCAAAGCAAGAAAAAACCCTCCAACAATGGCACCGATGTAGAAAGCAGAACTAGGCATACCTCTGAGTAAAGAGCTCGAGCACTCGAGGCCAAATTCGGAAATGACGGATTTGCCCTGGGAGCCACCGTCCCATTCCCAAGCTGATCTTGGAAGCTTGCAGATGTCGGAGGCTGAAGGATCACAGATCGTGTGGTTAAGACAGTGCCACGTGGGATAAGCATCTGTGTACACGGTGATGAATATCTGCTGAGCGTCGAAGAGCAAAGCTAGTCCAACGAGGGAAATCTGGAAAAATTGCCAGAATCCGAAATCTGATAGACTTTGTTCGACGATCTTGTCGAAAGTCAATGCTTCTAATCTGGTTTTTTCGTTGACTCCAGAATCATCGGTGAGATGAGACAACAATGGTTCTGATATTGGATCAGCCATTATCGTTTAGTTTCAAAGCTTTTTTGTTTTGGTGTATTTGAAGAATTTGACTATTGGTATTATGGTATACTCTCATTAATTCATTCTTATCAAACTACTGTATAAATATAAGTCTGAAATCTGAATCTGTGTTATCATTAAATGAAAATGTCAAATCTATATAAATTATTAAATCATTCCGTGTTTAATATGCGTTATTATAATATTTCAAACGTGCTTCATGTGAAGCTTGGGTCCACGAAGTCAAAGTATGAATTCAGTTCATTACGGTTCATACTCATTAGTCGTGGATTTGCTTTATCTAATTTTATAAACTCAACTTTACTTAACATGTAACTATTATTACTCAGTACCTATAATAGTTAAAAAAAAAAAAAGAATTAATACCTAATTTCATTATTAAATTATATGCATAGAGGAAATATAGGTTGGTCATCTTCCATGACAGATAATCCTTTCTTTTTTTTGGCGTCAAATACAATGAATCGGTTACACTACTATATGCCTTCTCCAGCTCATATAATAGGAATGATGAAGAGGAATCTTTCGAACGACAGGATAGGACAAGAATGTCTACCAACTAAAGTTTCTTCTTTTGTCACAAAAGGGGAAGGAAGGCTATAGTTTTTTTTGTCGACCGCATCTATATTTGTAGGAATAATTATTTAATTTGAAAGGGTTACATTGATCGGATTAGTTCACATACATACTTGTTTGATTGGTGACATTTTAATTTTGTGAGCTTTGAAAATTATCAATCAATTCGATGGACCAAGTTAAATAATCCTAACCTCTAATCCGATACTAGCCAAAATTTCTCAAACAAAAATTTAACAATCAGTGAAATGATTGATAAACGAAAAAGTCAAATACGAAACAATTAACGCATATTTTTGAAAACTAAAGAATAAAAGATATATCGAATTAACAAAATTAGTTTTTTTTTTCTCATTGTCAATTCTTTCGTAATGAGCTTTTCTGCGACGTCCTCAATTGCCTTAGGGGGTGGATCCGCTGAGGCTTCTGCTGCCAAAAACACCTCAAAGCGTCCAAAATGTGATCTCTAACCTATTCCCTAATTTTTGTTACATTTTGTCATTTGCGGTTATTTTTCTGATTTTTTTGTTTCTTTTGCGGATTTGACAAATCTGTACTTTGGGATCGTACCTAGTGTTTCTGGAATGCCTTTATAATTTCCACCTCGTAATGGATCAGTTCTTCTATGTTATGAACGTATTGAAAATAATGTTAAGAACTCAGATTCTTTCTTTGAGATGTTGCTAGTCTCTCGATCATCATATTCTATGATTTCTTTATCAATGCAAATGACTAAAATTTACATTGTGTATACAGATATATTATATAGGAAAAAATTCCGATTATTAATATTAGTCTAGTACACACAAATGGGTACTTGCGTTTTCTTCTTTGTTTGGTATGTTCTAGTAATCCATTTCATGTGAAAGTTTAACAAGGGTGTAGTTGAAACCCATTTTGTGTTGTTGGACTAATGTAACTCCCAATAAATTAAAATGTGTGATACCTTTTGATTTCTCTAGTCTTAAGATAAGTTTCTTAGAATATGTCAACAAAGAAACATAATTTGTTGGCTAACTTTGCTTCATCAGATTCAAGATTTACCCAACAGGAGCTTCCAGCATGCAAACCAATTCTTACTCCAAAATGGGTAAAGCTTCAATAACTCATAAAGATGTAACAGTCTCAGAAGTAAAATTTCCAACGTTTAATATAGTTAAACTCTTTTTTGGTTATCTTGTTTTGCAGGTGATTCTGACTTTTCTTGTCTCGGGTGTTGTCTTTATTCCTCTGGGAGTGATTTGTCTATTTGCTTCTCAGGGTGTATGTTTTAAGTCTTTTCTCACTTTCCTCAGCTACAATTATATATATTTTGTGTATATGATTTGATTTTTTTTATTACATACATGATCAGGTCATCGAAATTGTTGATCGATATGACACAGACTGCATTCCATTATCCTCTAGGGATAACAAAGTCCGATACATACAGGGCTTGGAAGATAAGAGGTGTAACAGAACAATAACGGTAGATATCTATATCATCTTTAGTTCTTTCTATATTCTTCTTCAGTTCTTCTTAATTGAACTTTCTTTCACAATCTTCTTTGATGAATTTTTGTTATGATAGGTGACAAAAACTATGAAGAATCCGGTCTACGTATATTATCAGCTAGAGAACTATTACCAAAACCATCGACGGTAACTTCTCACTATTACTAATAGTCTATTAGTATTGTACTTGTGTTTTGCGACCTTTTCATGGAATCTAGTAGAACCTCTTTGAGCATGTGCTATTGGTGCATTCCAATTTTTATTTTCAAAATGCAGGTATGTGAAAAGTCGACAAGATGGACAACTGAGAAGTCCAAAAGATGAACACGAAACCAAATCATGTGCCCCGGAGGATACACTAGGTGGTCAACCTATTGTTCCTTGTGGTCTTGTTGCTTGGAGTTTGTTCAATGATACTTATGATTTCACTAGAAACAACCAAAAACTTCCAGTGAATAAGAAAGACATCTCGTGGAAGAGTGATAGAGAATCAAAGTTTGGTAAAAATGTCTTCCCAAAAAATTTCCAGAAAGGATCTCTCATCGGCGGTAAAAGTCTTGATCAAGATATTCCAGTAAGTCTTTTTGATGTATTGAAATCTCATCTTTTAAGGAAAATAATAATCTAAAGTGATATATAAGAGAGATGAACCAATCTACTCGCTATCAATCGATATCTAAACATTTTTAAAAATGTATGGTTCTGATAGTTGAGTGAGCAAGAAGATCTAATTGTCTGGATGCGAACCGCGGCTTTACCAACATTTAGAAAGCTGTATGGCAAAATAGACACTGATCTTCAAGCTGGAGATACGATAAAGGTCTTGTTGCAGAATAATTACAACACTTATAGCTTTAATGGGAAAAAGAAGCTTGTGCTATCTACCACTAGCTGGCTCGGTGGAAGGAATGATTTCCTTGGGATTGCGTATTTGACTGTTGGTAGCATATGCTTGTTCTTGGCTGTTTCCTTCTCCGTCTTGTATCTAGCAAAACCAAGGTATATTATAACATTCTCTACAATGCCACATTTCGTTAGAAAGATGCACTGGTTTTTGAGACTTTAAGAGTCCATATAGCAATGACAAAAATTTATGTTACGATTTATCTATGTGTTTCAGGCAACTGGGAGATCCATCGTACTTGTCATGGAACAGAAGTGCTGGAGGTGGAAGATGATAGGATTCTCTTAAGCTCTTGTTTGTTGTATTTGGGATCTGTCACATACTTCTCCTTCTTTTGGTAAATAAATTCACTATGAGAATAGATGTTTACCGTTTATGAGAAATTATATGTATAGACACTAACCCATAAGACTAGAGCGGCTCTTATGATAAGACTATATCACATCATATATAATTTTTTTGTTTGATAGAGACTGTCTTTAGTTTGCAAAATAGGCCCATAGTTTGTTGGGAACTAACTAAAGTAAACGCTGCGACCAAGGTGGAAAGTTTGTTGGTATCACTGGGTCAGGAATCGATATGTCAGAATCATGTAAAATGGACATGAGTGGTTGCAACTTGCATGGAGTGGCAACTGGCAAGCCATTTTAATACAAAATTTCTTTTGATTTTGGTCCAGCAAGATTCATATTTATTGTGTTTAATACAAAACTGAAAACACGAACAAAAGTTATATAACATAATTCCATAATCCCAAATGATTGAAATGGGGCAGTGAAATAGCATTAAGAAACACGATTCAACTATTACAGGATTACATGTGAGACAAGACCTTATTGTTGACACTACAAGTGCTGTAGTGCATTGTAACATAAGAAAGTAAACTGGGGAAAGCTAAAACGATTTCTTTTCGTAAGACACCAGTCCATGGATTCCACCTTCTATCTGTGCTGCACCGGTACGAGCCTATTCACAACATCAAAACCATCAACGTAAATACTAACAACAAAACAGCGGAAATCGCAGCTTAAGATAGTTTTCCAAGGAGTAGAATTAACGACATACCTCGAGTCTAAGGGTATTATCTCTCAATAGCTCGTGAGCAGACTGCAAAGAAGAAGCACCGAGATCTTGAAAACCTTGCTTCACGGCATGCATTGTGTATGGTATAAACTTCAACACTGAGCCTTTATCTGCAACCGCTCCAACCACTCCTTGTGCAATCTTGAGTTTCGCGGTATCTCCCAAGTATCTCTGGTCGCTTCCTTTGGTCATTGCTTCTAATGAACCCATACCTCTGTATTTCTTCACTCTCCTACCGTTCTATAAAAACAGACCAAACAAAGCAAGATATTGAGGAAAATATCAAGGAAGTTGGTTAATCAATATCCAAAGTAGGAAGGTGTGTGCAATTACTCGATATTCATAGGCTCCAGGAGCCTCGGTGCTTCCAGCCAAGAAGCTTCCCATCATCACCGTTGATGCTCCCAGAACTAGAGCCTTCACAATGTGACCTGAGTTTGAGATGCCACCATCTGCGATAACAGGTACACCGTGCTGAGCAGCTAGTGTCGAGACTTTGTACACGGCAGTAGCCTAAGAGAGAACCAATCACAAAAAATAAAAGAACCCGACTTTGTAAGGTGCAATTCATGGAATCAACTTAGCACTTTATTTCAAATATGAAAGCTTTTTCATTTACCTGTCCTCGTCCAACGGCACAAACCTCTTGTGTTGTGCATATAGATCCAGATCCCATACCAACTCTTAACCCATCAACTCCTGCTTTGATCAAGTTCTCAGCCTGGTACATAGTCACCACATTCCCACCGACCACATCCAACTCCGGATACGTATTCTTCACATACTTGATCATCTCAAGCTGGTAAATCGAGTTCCCTTGCGAACTATCCAACACCACAACATTAGCTCCAGCTTTCACTAAGTGCTCTAGCCTCTCCTTGTCTGATTCCCTTGTCCCTATAGCAGCACCAACCATCCATTTCTTGTCTGCACCAACAGTTCCTGACCCTAACTTGGGATATCCTTTAACCCTCTCCACATCGTCTTTTGTTACTACGTTCACAGTCTCACCTTCCTTCTCCAGAACAACAAACCCTTTCTGCTTATCTTCCAAAACCGCCTCAATCTTGTCAAGATCAATATCCCATGGCACATAGTAATCTTTGTTCTCACAACTCTTCATGTAATCATATATCTTCACCTCCTTTTGGTCATCTTTCATACTCGACCACTCCGATTTTGAAACATAACCCAACAATTTCGGTGTCAATGTTCCTGATTCATCAAACAAACAACAACGAAGTTGTCAAATGGAAACTATTTCACAATTTTGAAAATGAAAGTAGCTAACTTTCAGCTAAAAGGTATGAAATTGATTGTGAAATTATACCCGTCTGCGAGACAAAAACGAAGGAAGAAGGACCAAAATCATCAACAGAACCAATCTGGTGCTCTGGGCATTTAAAAACAGCATCAGACGCAATCGGAACTTGAAGCGATTTAGCGTGACGGATAACGGAAGCTTGAGTATCGATGTCGCAGTTATAGTGCACGATTCCGATTCCTCCAAGAGCAGCCATTGCAGCAGCCATGTGGGATTCCGAGACAGTGTCCATCGGCGAAGCGACGCATGGGATCGAGAGTGGGACGCGCTTGCTGAGACGCGTGGATAGCGAGACGGCGTCAGTGGAAAAGTCGATGAAGTGTGGTAGAAATATCACATCGTCGTAGGTGTATGAGTATCCTTGTGAGAATAGCTTTTCAGCTGAAAATCCATCTTCGAATCCTGACATCTTCAGTCCAACAATGGCGTCGATGCCAATAGAGAGAAATGAACAGTGAGTGTAAGCTAGGGTTCAGTGGAGGAGTAGGTGAAGGTTTAGGTGCGAAAGATGACAAACGAAAATGTTGGTGAAAAGATAAAACCGGAACCGAAGAAATTAAACCAAATCAAATAGAATTTTATTTATTAACCGATTGGTTTAACGATCTATGAATTGAATTAAAACCGGATAATGATTATCCACGCCAGGGACAGTACTGTTGGCGTATCCGAACATCACCTCTCGGCCATTGGCAATTTCTATTTTGGCATCTCACTGCCTTCACTCACACTACAACTTCCAGTTAAAGGTCAGAATCCTAAATCCTTGATTTGTGATTTTCTTCGATGCAGATCAATGTAGAGAAATTATCATAAGTTCTTTCGTGAATTTTAGATTCTGATTTTGGAAGTTGAGGTTTTGTTATCTGATCTTAAGCTCTACTATAGAAATGGCGAATTCAGCGTCACTACTGTATGATCAGCTCAAGGTTGAGTTTTTTTTACTAGGTTCAGTGTTATTTTTTTTATTTTCTTCCGGTGAATTGAGTTATCTTATCGTACGGACAATGACTCATTGCAGGTTGCTGAGCCGTTTTTCTTATTGGCTGGTCCAAATGTGATCGAATCCGAAGAGCATGTTCTTCGTATGGCTAAAAGCATCAAAGATATTTCGACAAAGTATGTGTAACCATCACCATTGAAGCTCTTTTTCTTGTTGTGACATCTTGTGTTCAACTGTGTTGGAACTATTAAAATAATTGACAAGGGGGAAAAATGTTTAACACAGTGGAGACCTTGATCCTCTCATCACATGAGCATTTTAGCTTATTGAGCAAGGTGTTTACTTATATAGTTATAGTTATGCATGTTCATGTTGATTGTGAATGTTGTAGGCTTGGGTTGCCTCTGGTTTTCAAGTCAAGTTTCGATAAAGCTAACAGAACTTCATCAAAGTCCTTCCGAGGTCCTGGCATGGCTGAGGGGCTCAAGGTAAATCATTCCCTCTTCTTTGAGTTGCAAGCATGGATGACTCTTTATCTGGTGCTCTTAGAACTGCGCATTTGAAAACCTTCAGGAGTATATTGATGTCAAAGCGATCTTATATCTATAAATTCTTACGTCTTTTAGAACCTTCAGTATGAGCTGACACCAGCAATTGCATTTAGCTCCTGGCTATAATGCAACCATTTACATTTACGGAAACTAGTATTGATGTGGCTTCATTTTTTTGTGTGTAGTTCCTGCACAAGTATACTACAGGTAGTAACTTTTCTGTTTCTCTCGACAGATTCTTGAGAAGGTGAAAGTAGCATTTGATCTACCAATCGTTACTGACGTTCATGAGTCGAGTCAGGTATTTTGAGTTTTAGTCACATCAGAGATTCAAGATTCGAAAAATCTTTGTTCCTTTCTAATGCTTCGTTTGTTTTTATTAGTGTGAAGCAGTTGGCAAGGTTGCAGATATAATTCAGATACCGGCGTTCTTATGTCGACAGGCAAGATTCTAACATATGCTTTTCTTCAACTCTTTTTTAGCTATCAAATTTTCATTTACTGTTTGAATTTATCATTTATATACAGAGTTCAGGGTTTTAACTATTGCCTATATCTCCAGACAGATCTTCTGGTCGCGGCAGCCCAAAGTGGGAAAATTATCAACATAAAGAAAGGACAATTTTGTGGTCACTCTGTGAGTTATCTTTTTGATCTGTACAAACTTTTGTTCCCTGGTATATTGTAGTGACTGATTTCATGTATATCCATTTTAAGGTCATGAGAAACTCGGCTGAGAAGGTTAGACTCGCAGGGAATCCAAATGTGATGGTTTGTGAAAGAGGAACCATGTTTGGATACAGTAAGTTAACTGTTCTTTGTGTCAATAGAATTCACCAATTTTTTTGCAAATAGAGACTAAAATAGACTAAAAGACACTGGATATAACTCCTGAGTGTCCTTACATTTTAATTTTGTTCCTCAGATGATTTAATAGTAGATCCACGAAATTTGGAATGGATGAGGGAAGCTGATTGTCCCGTTGTGAGTTAATATTGCTTCTTGTTCTTTTCTTGTTGTGGGAGTTTATATCTTGGCTTTGGCTTTATACTTTGATGTTTTGACACTCGTATAATATAATTTAGTTATTGGCTTCAGGTTGCTGATATAACTCATTCATTACAACAACCTGCAGGCAAGAAGGTATGGTCATTAGAACGATGCTCTGAGTAATTTAAGAAAATGCTTGGTGTTTTAAAGCTAAATCAGAATTGGTCTAAACTCAAACATACCTTGTTTATATAGTTAGATGGTGGGGGTGTTGCTAGTGGTGGCCTTCGCGAATTAATACCATGCATAGCAAGAACCGCCGTAGCTGTTGGTGTCGATGGAATTTTCATGGAGGTATCCAACTTTATCGCAAGTTTTGTCATCTCGCTGAATCTTTGTTCCAATTTGGTTATGAAACTTGGTTCATTTTCCGGTGAATTAGGTGCATGATGATCCTTTAAATGCACCGGTCGATGGTCCAACACAATGGGTGAGTTTTACTTTTTTTCAGACCATATCCATTAGTCTAACACAATGCATTCTTGATCATCGTTTTTCTTCCCGTTCAGCCTCTGCGTCATCTAGAAGAACTGCTAGAAGAGCTCATTGCAATCGCGGTAAGCCCTTTACATTATCCCATAAAAATTTAATCTGTTTCCTTTTGTTGTAACATTGGCTCTTATAACATCTTTGCAGAGTGTCACAAAGGGGAAACAACAGTTCCAAATCGATCTCACGCCTTATCGTGATTAGAATCAAAGGGTGTGTTAGTGACCGATAAATCAAGATAGAAATGTTGAACTCTCTTTGTTTGTTTTCTCATCATTTGCTGATTCTTTTCTGCATTTTGCAGGTCCGTACGTCACTTTGGGTGCAACTACATCTTCTTGATAATATTTCAATCTTGTCGGAGCAATAAGCATTATTTGGCAAAACACATCTCTCCACAGTGACTAATGTATATTCAAAGTAGCTGATGTTGCCTGATATGATATCAAATGTCTAAGTTTGTTTTATTTTTGAAGAAATAAACAACAATTAGAAGTTAAATTACTTTTTATGTCAACATAAAGCACTTTTTCTATACCTGATCTTGTAGTCTTTTCTTTAAGTTTTTTTACATAATGCATGGTTTCTTTCTATGGACTTGAAATTTATGTTGTTGCACTTGCACAGTATCCTCTGAGAAACTGAACAAACTAACAAAATGCAAACAGTGAAGTTCTTTTATTTTATTTTTTCAGAATAATAGAATGATGGGTCTGACAAGCTCTAGGTTGGATTAAAATGGGCTTGGGTAAACAAAGCCCAAACAAAAGCAGAAAATACGTAGCAACAGAAGGGGCATAATCGTAAATTAGATAGGCTCAATTTCAAATACTTGAGAAGCGGCGTCGCTACTTTTGGGAATTTGCAACGGTAGAACTCTCTTGCAATTGGGTTTCTGGGAAGAACAAAGCAGAAGATCTGGAGATTTGAGGAAAATGGCGTTCGCGAAGGTACGTGAAAATCCTAATTTCTTCAAAAAACGAGTTAGGGTTACTACGTTCATCGCAGATGAATTTGAGATTCGAGCGAGGGCTTGTTATTTTAAACGAGATTAGGATTAGGGATCTTGAATTGTTTCGAAGATAGAAGATATTATGGTATTTGCCTATTTCTGCTTCTTTTATCACAAGATTAGATTCTTGAGTTTTCAGTAGCTTACTACTCTCAGATTTGGTTAGTTAGATCAACTTCATCTTAAAATCACAGGGGATAAAGCCTTGCTTCTTATTTCACTTACGATTGATTTACTTTTGTAGGCACCACGACTAAGTAGAGATGATATTCTTGGAAATCGAGGTAAGAGAGACTATTTTATCCTCTGTTAGTTACTTGGTGAACCTTATTCAGTTCTAAAAAAATGTTTACATGTTAAACAGTGAGTACTAGGAGTTTCAAAATCTTCTCCGATAATCAGAAAACTGATCCAGCCAGTACAATGTAAGTGGATCCTCTTGCAATTCATCTTTCAGTAATCTGAATTAAACTGTTGCTATTTGTTAATCTGGATTAAACTGTACCTATTTCTTTCTGCAGAGGTACTTCACAGAAGAAGACTCGTATTCCTTTGAGGTTTGTGTTGCTGTTTTTACAATTATTCTGTTTTCTTCCATCCATTACATGATGTATTTACTGGTGCATATTTTGGCTTGATCATGAAGAAATTGACTTTACGAATCTGTAAGAATTAATCTTCTGCTTTTACATTGTTTAGGAGAAAGTCTGTAACAATTAGCAATGGTTTAGGAGCAACTTCTAACACAAACAATATGAAGGTTTATCCCTTTTCCCTGTTTCTGAGTTCATACAAGTGTTGGATGTTATGCACTTATTCACATGTTAATGCACTTTTGTTTTGATTCAAAAAGAAGGAAAATTCGAGAATCACAGGAAAGGGCAAAAGCAGTATTGAAAACTGGGGTAAGCTTTATAAGGGAGAGTATATCTTCATTACATTTTTGGGACCTAGTTTTGAAAGTTAACTCCGATATTTGTCTCCTTTTCAGAGGAATACACTAAAGTCACAAGAAAAGCTTTGGCTGATTTAAGTAATCTTGGTGGGAACACTCTAAGGATTCCAACGCTTTGTGGCAGCAGTACCATGTAAAATTGCTTAACTTTTAAGGGTTTTTTGTTATCCCTCATGGAAAAGAGTTATTAACTGCCATGGTCTTCACTTCTTAATCAGTTAGTTAGTTTTTATTGTACTGATTTGCATTCTGTTCTAAAACTATTCTACTGAACATGCAACAATGCAGGAAATGGAAAGGTGTAAAAATGGCAAATCCGAAAAGGTATGCAGTAATCGTTAGCTGCTGCTATACACATCATATACATGCAATACGTTACATCTCTACTTAGGATTAGTCGTTCATCTCAGTTGATGAGCTTTTACAGAACGAATCCGTACAGTTCCATGTATATAATATCTGATGTTTGAAAATGAGTTGATGATGCTGGGCTAATTGACCTTTCCATGTGTAGGGTCTCAGTTGGTCCAACCAGAGCTAATAATATCTCAGTGAAAAAGTCTACTAAGGTATAGCAAGCGTATTGGCAAACTATATCATGTTGTATACTTGCAAATTACTATGACTAGATGCAGTTATGAGATTAACCAGAATATCACAATTCATCAGCATATGAGTTACAGCAAATATTACAAACTTTGTGTCTTAAAGCATGAGATTCATCAGTTAAACTACTTGATGGCCATTTCCTTCATTTTTCTTGCAAGCCTTGATTCTAGATTGTTTCTTTTTTCTGATATAGGAGAATGTGAGTAAAAGAACCACCGAACTTGGGAACAATAACCTTTACAAGACAGGTGACTTCCTAAATGTTATGTTTGTTTTCATGGCTATGGCTTTAGTTGATCTTTGCCATTTATCTTAACTTTGTTTTAAATCATATTTTAGGTCAGAAATTCATCAAAAACAAAACCTTGAGCCTTGGATCAACGGCTGGTGGAACAAGGTACCTTCGTGCTAATCTCATGCATAATAGATTATCCGCTTCCAGACTAGTTTGAAGAATTTTCCAAGAAAAAATAGATATCTTGTTTATGCCCTACATTACCTATCAATATGTCAAAGCTCTCATCAAGTAACCTGTTGTTCATTCACCATAGCGAAAACATTATTAATCTACCAGCCATTTTCTTTAGTATCTGCTGAGAATGATTTACATCATTCATTGATTAACTTCCTTGATTGATTTGTGCTTGCAGAAAGTCCTTACCAACTTTAAAGAGAACAAGCCTCACAGATAAGAGCTTAAAAAAGGTTGTTATCAATCTAATTTGAGATTGTTTTTTTTTCTTACAACTGGCTGTACAACAACTCGTGAGGCTAATCATTTAGGACAGTTTACTAATTGTGTATTTACTATCTTGGCGCAGTTCAATGTCTCAGGCTTAAATTCGAAACAATTGGGTCAGGGTCTAGGTAACATGGATTTCTTTTCTAACTTCTGATGGAAATGTGTATGTTAAAATTGTAACTTGATTGGTCAGTATCTGATATGATTGATGTTGCATTGTTTCAGCCAGTAAAGCCAGCAACCAAGCTGTCCCGCAGCTAAGCAGTGCCGGAACCTATACTTGGAAAACTCGAACAAGTGTCGGCTCTATACAATCGTAAGTAAATATGCTTAATTCTGATATCATCATTAAATAAGTGAAGTTGTTTCTCTCTTGCGTATCACACATGTCTACTTCCAACTATCAAATTGTCTACATTCACAGAATCCTTGTTTGCATTTTCATTATCAATGCACGACTTTTTTACATCTTGGAGAATCAGATTATTTTTTTCTTTTATCGTTTGTGGGCAGCAACTTATATCCCAAGTTGCTAAGTTTATTTTCTTTACATGCTTAGGGACGGCAATAAGCAGAGTAAGAATAACGTCCGTTTCGTAAGGAAATCTATCAAGGTATACACCTTAGTCCTTTCATATCTATGCAAGTGATTCATTTCCATTAAAGCCACACTATTTGGCCTTGGCTATTATCATCATTGAACTGCTAAATCATTCTTCTTTCATCTTTGTTTTCTTGCTCGTGATCATTTCATCGGGCAATAGTTACAGTCGTATTGAGGATTTTTGTTTATTAAATATGTGATAAGCTTTCTCTCTTACTCAAGATCCAGACAACTGTAAAGACTTCGCTACAAAACCGTAGCTCTCTTAAGAAGCCCCCAGTGGGTAGAAGTAAATCAAGATCTATTTCTTCAATCCCTTCTTCTGCAGTTGCCTCAACACTGTCACTTCCGGAAAAGGTTGAGACAAAATGTCTTGAAGAAGACACTCAAGGAGAGAGTTCATCTAGTGGAAACAAAGACCCAACAACAAAAGTGTTGGATGTTACAGCGAAGCCAAAATCAAAACGTAGAAAGTCTTTCACATCTCTACTAGTGAATGGATCAAAGGTTCGTAATTTATTAGTTGTGTTGTTTCTTGTGACTTCTTTTTCTCTAATATTACTAATTTGGTAATTTTACTTGCAGTTCGATGAGAAAAATGGTGAAACCACAGAGCCAGAAAAACTTCCAAGCATTGATGATGAATCCAATCAGCTGGAAGTTGCAGAATATGTGGATGACATATATCAGTTCTATTGGACTGCAGAAGTAATCCACTTATTTCTTCCACATACATCAACTTCTTTTTCTCTAATATTACTAATTTGGTAATTTTACTTGCAGTTTGAATATTGAATTTTAGCTTTCCAGTAGCTTAACGTGAAATATTGTTGCAGGCATTAAATCCAGCTTTGGGACATTACTTGTCAGCTCATGCAGAAGTCAGTCCAGTTACGCGTGGAATTTTGATCAACTGGCTTATCGAAGTGAGTGCAGTATATTTTTGGTTCCATTTCAACTTGATATTATCCCTACTTCTTCTTGTGGAAACTTAGGTTTTACTTATTGTTTGCAGGTTCATTTCAAATTTGATCTAATGCATGAGACTCTTTACCTGACAATGGACTTATTAGACCGTTACCTCTCCCAAGTTCCAATACATAAAAATGAGATGCAATTGATAGGTCTTACTGCACTCTTATTGGCATCTAAATATGAGGACTACTGGCATCCTAGGGTAAGAGACATTTATCCTGAAAGCTAATACCTCTCCTGAAAATAGACATTTACAATCTATTTTCTTTGTCCATGTGCAGATCAAAGACTTGATCAGCATATCCGCAGAATCATACACCAGAGAACAAATCTTGGGAATGGTATATAATGAACTCTGTTTATAGTCAAACTTCTCTATTCTTTATAAAAAATACGGGTCATTTGCGTATTTCCCCTTGTAACTTATCCTAATTTTCATTTTCAGGAGAGAAGTATGCTTAAACAGTTAAAGTTCCGTTTGAATGCACCCACCCCCTATGTTTTCATGTTGAGGTTCCTAAAAGCTGCTCAATCCAATAAGAAGGTACGCGAAAAACCTGCATTGTATGCTTTAATAACCTATAAAATTCTTCTGTTTGAATAGGTAGACATTGAATAGTATTATTTCTATTATCAGCTTGAACAACTCGCCTTCTACCTTATCGAGTTGTGTTTGGTTGAGTACGAAGCTTTGAAGTATAAGCCATCACTGCTATGTGCATCAGCCATTTATGTTGCCAGATGCACTTTGCATATGACTCCAGTTTGGACCTCGCTCCTAAACAACCATACCCACTACAATGTCTCCCAGATGAAGTAAGTTAAAATCTCATTAATAACTCCTCCTTGTAGATCACTTAGACTAGTTACATTCTTTAACTAATCTTACACAATTTTCTTATCACAGGGACTGTTCTGACATGATCTTAAGGTTTCACAAAGCTGCTAAAACAGGAAACCTGAGGGTCACTTATGAGAAGTACATAAATCCAGATCGCAGTAACGTCGCAGTCTTGAAGCCCTTAGATAAACTCCCTCTCTAAGTTGAACTATACAAAAGTCATGGCAAGCCTGACCAGTCTAAAGGTGTGTATATATATACATATGTTCATGAGCTGAAAACTTGTTTTCTATTCGTTTTCTCTATTGAACTGATCTTGTTCATCCTTACTCGGAAATTGCAGGGAGATACAACATTTACATGGACTCTAGCCGGATATTAAGAAAACTCAGGCTAATGGTGATTCTTTGATTAGGTGTGTTGGTTTTTTTCTGTGTGTTTAACCACTGAGTAATATTACTGTTTCACATAATCATAAAGACAAAACTCCATTGTATTGATAACGTTGTATAAAGCTTTTGGAACAACATAACAATTCTAGGTTTCCCAAGAATTAAGTCAACCAGATCTACTCATATATATGAAACCTTTAATGTAAAAACTATATACACCTGAGAAGTGTGACCTTGAGTGTCTATATCGCAACTCTACTTCCACTATGAGCATGTGACTAAACAGTCTGTTGTTACAAACATATCCTCTGTCTCCAATGTCCCTCTCACCGCTTGATAAAACTTAACCCATGAAGATGAATAAGAGTCCACAGGACTGAAAAAGAACGTAGGATTAGGACTGCTTGCAGGGGAAGCAGTCACCAAATCCAAAACCGAAGCTGCAGGTTTGAGCTGTTGAGGGAAATTGAAGGCCAAGTTATCGACTTTATGCTCATAGATTTTGCCATTACGGTCGAGTTTATACCGAGAAGTGCCTTGAAACTCTCCTTTAGCTTCCCATGGAACTCTAGGCACACCCTTGAGATTCCACCTGATGAGAATCATGTTCTCTGATGGTTGCCATACTCTGAAGATCTCAAGTGAGATATCTCTGAACAATATCTTCCCATGAAATCTGAGTGCCCAGAAGATAATCTTGTAGTTGTCCATCCCAGTGAATGTGTTCATCGGATCCACAAATGTTATATCATCCCTGTCAAACAAAAAAAATATTCTGAATTTCTAAGAGAAACATTCACAAACAGAGAGATCAAAGGAAGCTCCTTTTTTATACCAAAATGATAAATTTCTGAAGATAGCATCCAAAGATTCTTTCTTTCATCAATTATCAAATACCCAAACGAGAAATTTACCTGTAGATGTCGTAATTAAGATCTCTAGTGAAGAGCAAAGGCAAATCTTCACGAAGTGTACGGACAGCGACACCAAGATTGATATAGAATTCATCTCTGTCGTGGTTATTATGCTTATCTTGCGAACTGTGTCTTGTCTGAACTTGCGTGTCTTTAAGAGGAGGAGACTGGATGCTCAATAGAGAGAGTGTAGATAGATTCTCTTCTACAAATTCGTAGCTAACAGAAGACGAAGACGATAGAGATTGACTGAAAATGGGTTTAAGGTTTGGGTATTTTCCGGTTTGAAGATGGATTGACGGAGATGATAGATTAGAAAGAAGAAAAGCCATTGCTGCTGGATTTGAGAGCTCGTCTTTGTTTCTTCTTTACATTTCCATGGCGTCGATTCTGAGCCAGAGAAATGTTGTCTTGTGGAGAAGAGCAATGAAGCACGGAATTTTGTCGGAAGATAGATAAAAACCATTTTGAGTGGTTTTCATTTAAAATTCATTATTTTATTATATATGATTTTATCTTTATTTTGAGTTTAGTGTTTGAAACGCTATTAATGTCGACGATTAGCTTCAAACGACACACAATGCGCATTCGATAAACAGAGACGGCACAACGTTCAAGTATCTATATAGACAAAAACGACACGAAGAGTACATAAACTAAAGAACTAATTATAGTACTACAAATTACTACTTAAAATCTAGTTACACTTGTGTTCAGGACGATGAGTGAACTCAAAGTCTATGTGGACAAAAGCTCGTTCTACTTCAGCGAGCTGCTCGAGCTTTTCCTGAAGAGTCTCTCCGATGTTGTGAGCCTCTTGTAGTCTCATGTCCTCTGGCAAAACAATGTCCACTTCCACAAAGTAGTGTGACCCAAAAGTGTAAGCCCTTACTGTGTCAATATGCTTAATTTGTTCGTGATGGTTCCATATCAAGAATGTCAGTTTCGCCAAGAAATCTGGTGGCGCAGAGCGGCCGATCAGTGAATGGACGTTCTCTAGTACGGTTCTTGCCCATGTTGCTATGGTGTACAAAGCAATCTGCAACCATAAAAAGGAAAAAAAAAACGTTTTAGTAATCCGACGAGACATTTCTTGATCATTTTAGATTCCTAAGTTAGTTACTTACAAGTATAGCACCGGTAGGATCAATCCACCAGTAGAATTTGACGGCCAAGACAGCTGTTGCTAAGCCGATTGAATTAGTGACGACGTCAAAGAGGTGATCTTGAGCATAGGCCCTAACGATTTCGTTCTGAAATCCTCTGCAATAAAGCATTAGAAGAAACTTCACGATGGTGACAGAGACCATGATACCAATCATCCATTTCTCCTCTGTGCTATTCATATGAATACCACTCTGTAACAAAAAACAGAATTGGTTAAATACATTAATTAACCGATGAAAGCAGTTACCTGAAAATATGTAAAGTACCTTGGCAACTAGTTGCCTTCCTGACTCTAGCAAAACTTGCAGTCCAAGAGTTGCCATCACGGAAGCAAACACAATGATACCCTGTAAATTTACATTATCAGTTCTATTTTCTTGTGAGACAAGTAAGTTCCAAACAAAGGGGTTAAGAGATCAAAACAGAAGAAGCATACCACAGGTTGCATCCGGCGCTTTCCGATAGGATAGTGAAACTGGTTTGGTTTTCTCATGGCATTAGCTGTAAACCAGAGGATAAAACCAGACAAGAGATCCAAAAGAGAGTCCAAAGTTGAAGCAATCACAGCCATGGATCTACTCTCCATAGAGGCATAAACTTTTGCTACAAAAAGCACCAAATTTGTTGCGTTCGATATGTGAACCGCAAGTCTCTCACTCTTTGCAAGCTTCTTCATTTCTTCCTGTTCAAACCAAACAAGCTTGAGGATTCATCTAATATCTATACCATAAGAAAAAAAAACTAAAGAAAGAACAGTAGAGGCCAGACCTCAGTTGGAACACCAGATGCAAAACCATTTTCGTGGATAGTCTCCATCTCATTGAAACCCTCGAGGAGCCTCTCTTGCTTCTTGTAGTATTCAGAGACTCTACGTTCCTTTCCTGCATTGAGACAACAGAGAAAAGGGTTCAAAGTTAAAGTCCATTTTCAAGATTTAACAATTTGATAGTCGACCTTTGATGGGTATAACAGTTTCTCAAATCACTCTAAAACGCCTTATAACCTCTGTAGAGATTAATCTGATTCAGCATCCACATAACTTTAAAACAAAGAATATGGGTATATACAAACTCCAAAAGAGAAGCTAAAGATCCCATCAAAAACTTTGAATCAACAAAAAGAAAAAGTTTTATACTGAATCAAATCAATAGCAAGGGGTTTTAAACAGAGAGAATCATTCACTCTAATTTTTTTCCTTCTAGACTGAATTTCTAAATTTATTTTCCCAAAAAAATTTCAACAACTACACATTTGTATAACTACTTTTTTTTTTTTCATACACATGATCAAAGTTCATATCCACAATTCACAAGTCATGGTCGCTGATCATTTTACGTACACGTCTCTATGCACACTTTACGGATTGAGAGCAGATAACAAAAACATGAAGAAGAATAAAAAAATTACTTGGAGTACGAAAATAGCGAGAAAAGCGAGTACGTCCGTCGTGACGGCCACCGGTGGAAGAAGGGAGTTGAAAAGCGTCGAGGTTGAGACGCCAAGACGATTCAAGCGGCGGCGCATCGTCGTCACTAGGTAAAAGCTCGACATTGTATTCATCTCCCGTACGAGTTATATGCTCCGTCGCCATTATCCGATCGCTGTGCGTTCGAATTCCGAAAAAAGTGTTTCTAGGGGAAGTTGTGAGAAAGAGAAAGAAAATATAGGAGTTAAGCGGCATATACGACTCACACACAAACTCTTCGAAACAAGTTATTACTTTTTTTTTTTTTGGGATAGTAATTTAGAATCATTCCTTTTNTACAAGGAAAAAGAACAAATTTTCTTAACATTTACTAACAAAATCGCCGGAAAGTTATTTAGTCAATATTTTATAGTCATATACTTTACATTTGTCTTCTGTTTTAAAATTGTGCACATAATCGGCAAAAAAAAAATTGAATAGTTATTCATAAGTTGTTGAGTTGACGAAGTAGGTGGGCATTACTCACTAGTGATGCAAAAAGCCATGGTCATAAAATCACGAGTATGTATGTATACCATTACCAATTCTTTTACATTACTCTTTCCTTCATCTTAAAAGGTTTTCTATATGGCCACGTTAAGTAGAGATATCTTTTTATTATACATTTTGGATTATGATAAGGAATGATTAAATACTACGTCCACAGTTTTTTAGATCAAAGTGGTTTCCCACGATTGCATAAAGCTTTTTGTCCCCTTCTGCCTTTTGTTAACTCACACTTTTCCTCTTTTTACCAGCATTTTCTCTGAGTGGGTTTTTATGTTGCATCGTATTATTAACAAAGTCCTATAGATCGTTTATGTTTTTACTTTGCAGATATTATTTGCTATCACATCATTTTGCCTATAAGTGGATGTCACGTCAATATTTCATCATATACTACGCTGTACAAAGTCATAATCTCATTCTCAACGTTACATCTTCGTGTACTCATCGATGGTTCACTGTCACAATTTCGAATATTCATAACTTAGAGATGAGATATTGAAGCTAACAAAAAACCATATAACCAGAAAATTCCAATCTTTGGAAACCAATTTTTATATATAGAAAAGGTTTCGACTAGCTGCTAACAATATTTCTTCGTACAACAAAAAAAATCTTCCCCATATTATTAGATATCGTATGGTTTTACATAAAACTTGGAGCCAAAACCGGAAGGTTCAGTAATCGAACCCCCAATGTAACAAAAACTACCTAACGAACGTTGGCGGGATATGGTTTTAGCGGCTGGCTGCAACTAACGCCATGTGTTCTATCAGGTCAAGGACTCGGTTGCTGTAACATTACAAGACCCACGCATATTTTAGTCTTTGGGTATTGTCAAATGGTAAATGTGATGGTAAAGAAATGAGAGAGACTAACTGTTACCTGTAACCCCATTCGTTGTCATACCAGGAGACAAGTTTCATGAAGGACTTGCTTAATCCAATCCCAGCATTAGCATCAAAGATACTTGACCTGAATTTTTTTGACAATGGCCACAACCTTTGAGTACCAAGATTTTAAATGATCCGCTACAATATTTAAGAGTGACATACCTTGAATCTCCAAGAAAATCATTAGAGACGACATCTTCTTCTGTATATCCAAGAATGCCCCTAAGTGGTCCTTCTGATGCAAACCTGTTAGAGATTTCAAATCAAAATCATGAGATGTTATTACAAGTTCCATGTTTTATTCATGTATAGAGAATGGTACGCAAATTAGTTGAACAGGTTTTGAGAGTAATACTTTATGGCTGCCTTGACGTCTTCATACGATGCATCCTTCTCAAGTCGACAAGTTAAATCCACAACAGAGACATTTGGTGTTGGGACACGGAAGGCCATTCCTGTTAGTTTTCCATTGAGTTCCGGAAGGACCTTACCAACAGCCTATTGAGACAAGTAAAAAAGTCATGGCTTAAATATGATTCCAGATGCTATGTTTATATATAACTGTACAAATTTGGGTACCTTTGCAGCGCCTGTTGAGCTAGGAATGATGTTTTGACTTGCGCCTCGGCCTCCTCTCCAGTCCTTCATTGATGGGCCGTCCACAGTTTTCTGAGTAGCTGAATATTCAAAAGCAAAGAATAAGATTAAAAAAAACACATAGTTGAGTCTCGAAAATTCAGTAATATACAGTGACATATAACAAGAGGGCACAAGGATCAAATACCTGTGGTCGCGTGGACTGTTGTCATCAAGCCTTCAAGAATACCAAATTCCTCATGCACCACCTGCCAGATACAAGTGCTTAAGGGCCATAGACAACTTTATTTGACTTTAATGAAGCTCTTCATAATGAGCTATATACAGGACAAAAATGCAATGCTACAAACCTTGGCAAGAGGTGCAAGACAATTGGTGGTACAACTTGCATTGGAGACTATATCCATGTTAGGCAGGTATGTCTTTTCATTTACTCCAACAACAAACATGGGCGCGTCCGCTGAAGGTGCAGAAATGATGACCTTCTTAGCACCACCCTGCACAGACAATGAAAGGTCAAGAAAATCATAGACCATTTTAGGAGTTGAATGTTTGGAATTATTAATAATATAAGGCTTGGTATTAAATGTTAGCATCAATGAAACTAGTAGATCAACAAGCGTGTTCAAATGAAAGTGCATACCTTCAAATGTGATGAAGCTTGTCCAACGGTGGTGAATACCCCTGAAGACTCAACAACATACTCAGCTCCAAGATCAGCCCACGGGATTTCAGCTGGGTCTCTGAGGAAGAACAATTAAGATGTTAGACTCTAAAAAAGGATAAGCATAAAACCCTACCAATAGGATATTAGTGGAAATTGATTCATAATTTGACCATACTAGACAGATACACATGAGTCAACATTTTGAGGCAATACCTCTTGCTGACAACTTTGACTTGTTTTCCATTGATCTCCAAAGTTGAATCATCAATTACATTGATAGTTCCTTTGTAATTTCCATGAGTAGAATCATACTTGAACATGTAAGCCTGCATAAGAGGAGGAGAGAAGATTTGGTTTAAGTTTGATATATTATCCCATGCCTTTAAGTATGATTAATATTACGTGTTCAAGCACGTGGATCAGTTACTATGAGTAAGGAAAACTAAATGGGAAAAGAGTATGAGCAACAGTTATAAGATATTCCTGGCGAAAAATACATTAGAAACTAGTAAGAGCAAAAACGGCATTGTAAGTTGCATCTACTACTTACCATGTACTTGGCATCTATGAATGGATCGTTGACTGCTACAACCTCGATATCATCCCTAAAGGTTGCGATGCGGAGGACCAATCTTCCAATTCGACCAAAACCTGTCTCGCACATATAAAATACAGTCATCAATAAGAAATGAAAAGGTAGAGGACTAGAAGCAAGTCAGACGGAATAAACTATCTGATGATGTTGAATTTCAAAATGAATCCAGCAATGGAAACAAAAAATACCGTTGATCCCAACCTTTGTCTTTCCACTGCTCCTTGACCCTATACAAGTCAATCAAATCGAAGTTACTGTCAGAATGCAGCAACAAACACAAGTAAGAACATCAATTAAATTTGTCTTCTTACTATGAACAGCAGGAGGTGCTTCCGTAGCTGTGGCCTTGATGGGTTGAACCCTCTTCGCATTGTATTTTCTGTACATTTGAACATTAAAACATTGTTGAGAACCAAAAGAAAGCATCGTAAAAGATTTACATGTACTACAGAGTTTGTCACATAACTGTAAAGTTGAAGATTACCCGGTTGAAACTGCAGCACCAGAAAATCTAGACGAGGTCAGGCTATGACTGAATCCAAGACTTGACGTGACCTGATCATTTGAGACAAAACATATAATAAACTCACTGAAACTTTAATGCTGCCTATCATCGATTCAGATGCTCATCAGTTAACTCAGGCCAAACGACTAGGAATTCAATATTTCAACTACATGTGAGGACTCAAGTAGAGAAGATAGCGATACTATAGAAACACCAAGTTGACTTTACACTGAGAAATTGAAACCAGAACCAAAGACAAAACATCACCTCCTACTATCTAGTATCTACCAAAACTCCAAGCGAGCTAAAACATATTAAATGGAACACAAACGCAAGAGTGAGAAACGAAAACGTTTAATACCTGAGAATGATTGTACGATGACGATGGATAAAGCTCGACACGAGGAGCTGCGGCGGAAGTGGCGGCAGATCTGAGGAGAGAAGATAAGGCCATTGCTAAGCTACCAGAAACAGAGAGATCTCGCCGCCAAAAATCCTAACCCCTTCCGCTGAATGGCTTTTGAGTGTAGCTCTGGAGCCACGAAAATGTTCGTTTGAGTAAAAAAATGAGACAAATGCAAATTGCAATTGCAATTTCTCATGTAAAATATGCTTACGATTCTGCAAAGACGATGACTGTGTTCTGATGCGTCGCGGCCCATCGTAACTACTTTTGCGATGAGATCTAAGGGTTGAGATTTCACGGAGGAAAACTACAAAGCCGCGTGTACCGGATCGGCGTCAAGGCCCATGATTTGGTGGGCCTTTGGTCATATTTGAATAACGTTGACGTATCTTTTGTTGTTTATTGAGTTTTGCCACGCGAAAATAAAATGGGCCTGATTTAGTTTGACACGTGTCAAGTCCAGCTGGCTCTCCCTCTAAAAATGGCTTCTGTACTGTTAAAACTTAAACGACGACGAGGCTGAGCCAGCTCCGATATGCCAGGTGGCATTTTCTTCGAAAGAATCGTGCTGTTTCTGCAGTTGGCTCGTCTCACAGTCCCCTCTGTGTGATTAATTTGCTTTTTTGGCTCTCCCGTCAAAAATGGCGAACCGTCGAATTCTCTGTATCTCTTGAATTTCCCAGAGATTAATTTGAATCTTCATCATCTTCTTCTCTCTGGATTCGCCGAGAAACCTTCTTCCTCTGCTTCTCTCGTCGATATTCTCTTCCTTCCCGCTTAAGCCTTCGGCTAGGTCTGATATTTCGATTTTCTTCTTTACATTTGGCAAACATGTTACTTATGGATGTTGTTAACGATGTGTTCTAAATAAGCTTCTGTTTCCTCTTGTTTTTCGTTTGTTTCTGATAGATATCAATGGAAAGGTCGTATAGCAATGCAAGAATGGCCAACAGTTTCACGTTCTGGAATGATTGTGTTGAGCCAGAGGATTTAGAAGAAATGTGGATGGATCCTGCGGTCAGTGCTGAATGGATTGATGTTGGAGAGACTAAAGGCCAGAAGGTTCACCTCTCAAGGGATCCTGATGGTCAGCCTTATCTTACACAGACCGAGATGAGGGTAATCTATAAGAAATTTCAAACATTCCAATACAAGATTGATGTGGATTTCTAGTTAGACCTTTCTTTCTTTCTGCCTCTACTTATTGAGATCAACCCCTTACATTTTCAGGCTGTTTCTGATATAACTGTCCGGAGGCATTTTGATTCCATCTTGGATTCGGTATGCTTCATTAGAAAACTAGTAGTTTTGAGCTTGGTTTTAGCTACTGTTTAGGTTATTGAAATTATCTATGCCCCTTTATGATCTTGAAGTTTTGCACCTTCCTATTCCTCTGCAGGAAATGATATGTGCAATTGCTGAGCTTGAAAGTGACCGAAAGCCTCTCATTATGCGGTACAGCAAAAAGACCAAAGAAACTGGCCTTGGAATTTTACAAGTTTTCGAAAAGACAGCAGCATGGTTGGCTGGGTACAAAACGATTTCTAGTTTCTCTCCTTTTCAAGAAGATCTTAAGTTTATAAAAAAATCTTATGTTCCGGTTTTGGTCAATCTTTATTGCAGGGGCCAAGGCTATCAGGCATATAATGTAGATGACAATCCTGATCTTCTTCACAAGCCCTTTATAAATGTGTACTTTGGGGCAGCTTACCTGAAATGGTTAACAGACTATCAGAATAAGTATGATATATATTGTCCCTAAGCTTACATTGCTAGCTTTACAATTTCAGTGACAACAAGTCTAAGTTCCTCTTGGAATTACTTTAAATATATTTTACTTTCCATGTGCAGCCAGAGAAGTGAAGAGTTTGTTGTCAGAGCATACAATGGTGGGACAAAAAAGGCGACTCACAAGTCGACATTGCCATATTGGAAACGATACCTTGCAGTGAAAGAAAGTCTCCCTTCAAGGTTGTTGCTTCTTATCTCTGCTTGCTCTATGTACCTAGTTTCTGCTGTCATATTTTATGCATGGTTGCACGGATAAGGTTTTGTGTTGCCGTGGGCTTTCATATTGTTAATTTTGTTCATACTACTAATAAGGTAGTTGCACCAAGAAGTTGAGGGAAGCGAAGCTAAAACTTCAGTCTCTTTGGTAATTGTTGTTGCAGAAAACATGGCGATGCTGGCCCTTCAAGCTTTCGTCCTACGAATCCCGCTTCCCCAGGCTCAAGTAATCTCTCCCTCTTTTTGTATCGTTCTGTATCATATAACAATGTCTCCACGTGTATAAACATGCACCTATGTCAAACATATAAAGATCTCTAGGAGCATCGTGCAGTGTGGCAATGCTTTAGCTCTATGCTCATATTTGGAGAACCTCTATCATTCTCTTATAAGTTCTGATATGAACTGAAATATACCCTCCGGTTGAACAGACACCGATTTCACATACTGGGACTCTCGAGCTTCCCCCGAAGATATGGAAGATATGTGGAATCAGTCTGAAATATGTAAAGAGTGGACAAAATCTAAAGAAGAAAGGGGAAAGGTTCGTTTTTCACAAGATGGTGAAAAGAGGCCTTACCTTTCTCGAGGGGAACTTAAGGTACTGTGTGTCTTTTAATTGAGCTTGCAGTTTGACAGATATTTCCCGTAGAACAATAACCAAAATTGTTCTCACCATGTTGCCTTCCAAGTAATGCTATATTTTCTATTTTAGGCTGTTGCAGAAATAATTGTTTCAAAGTACTTCAGCACGAAAGGAATTAGAGTTGTAAGTGTGCATATCCGCTAATTATCACCTGCTGAGGAAACTTATATTGGGCATCTTTTAGGGTTTATTCATTTGCTATTCTGATAAAATATGTTCCATATCACTGGTGCAGCCTCTTGTTTGTGCGATTGCTGATACTGTGTGCATGCGGTTTGTGAACGGTATTAAGAAACATGTAGGAATACTCGGAGTGGACTACTCAACCGCTTCATGGTTATACTCGTAAGTTTGTGACCAAACTTCGTTTCTTTATGGTTTGCATTAAAGCCTTAACCAAATATTAAATCCAAATGGGGCTGTTTTTTCTGAATAAAGGGAGCTAGGATACCGAGCATACAGAGTCGATTCAGCAGACGATCTAACCAAACCATTTATCTCTATGTACTTTGGTGTAGCCTATTTGGTTTGGTTATCGGAATATGAAGGAAGGTACGCTTCCAACTCCAACTCTCTACTTAAAAATCCTGATCTTGCAAACATATCTTACTCAAAACATATTCAAACTATGTGATACGCAGTCAAAGAAGTAATCAATTCATTGTCCAAGCATATATGAAAGGTCCTGACCACGTCGATCTTGAGGAATCATGTCCACTCTGGCTCAAGTTCGAGCAAGCTCTGAGTTACTATGAAGAGTCCAAGAGGTATCATTGTTCATAACCGCAACTATTTTATTCTACACTCTGAAAGAACACAAATCTGATTTATGATTGGTTTTGATGGTTCTTTTCCTCATCAGGGATTCAGGAAGCTGCGTTATCCTATGAGACAACGTTTATTAAGACACATATGATGAAGATTAACGGATTTAGCTTTGGTTTCGTGTGTTTGTTATCACAAGATTTCCTTTCTGGTTTCTGTTTTTGACTTTAAATATCTTTGTCATTTTATTTGTACGATGAATGATTAACTGTGTAGAAAATTTAACAAATGACAAACTGGTTCTTTCAAAGAGTAAAAACAATCTTCAAATATGCAAAACATTCAAATCTTCGAAATTAGCTCAATAAATAAACCGCGAAATTAAATGGGATGGTAAAAGCTTAACCGGCGATTCCGATATTAAGTTTAGGTTTGGATAAACCGGGTTTGAACTCCCCCTATCATAGTTTACGCATATATCTCCAGAACAATCTAAGAACGGCGGCTAACGAACGTATTTTTCCGGCGATACTTCGAAACCAATTTCTTCATTTTTTTCTTCTGATTCATAAAGAATGGAGGAACCAACGCCGGAGGAGGAAGGGGGAATCACCATCATGTCTAAATCCCGCAAAAATCCTAAAACCGTAGTAAACATTCAGTCCCAGAAACTTGATTCGGACCAGAATACTCCTCAATTTGAGAAATTCACTAATCCTAACCCTAGCTCCGACACCACATCCGCCACTAATTTCGAAGGGCTCGGATTAGCTGAGTGGGCAGTGGAAACGTGTAAAGAGCTTGGGATGCGTAAACCCACTCCAGTTCAAACTCACTGCGTGCCGAAGATATTAGCCGGACGAGACGTTTTAGGGCTTGCTCAGACTGGTAGTGGTAAAACTGCTGCGTTTGCTCTACCTATACTTCACCGCCTTGCTGAAGATCCTTATGGAGTCTTCGCGCTTGTAGTGACGCCGACTAGAGAGCTAGCGTTCCAGCTCGCTGAGCAGTTTAAGGCTTTGGGTTCGTGTTTGAATTTGCGTTGCTCTGTAATTGTGGGAGGAATGGATATGTTGACGCAAACTATGAGCTTGGTTTCACGACCTCATATCGTTATTACTACTCCTGGAAGAATCAAGGTTTTGCTTGAAAACAATCCTGATGTTCCTCCAGTTTTCTCTAGAACCAAGGTAAAGAACATTCACAAATTTCTGAGCTATCAAAGTAGCTGCTTTTTAATTGATTCTTTAGCTTTACTTTGTGTTTGTTTGATTAGTTCTTAGTGCTGGACGAGGCGGATAGAGTTCTTGATGTTGGTTTCCAAGACGAGTTACGCACAATCTTTCAGTGTCTGCCAAAGAGTAGACAAACATTGTTGTTCTCTGCTACCATGACTAGTAACTTACAGGCTTTGCTTGAACATTCTTCAAACAAAGCTTATTTCTATGAAGCCTATGAAGGGTTAAAGACTGTTGACACTCTTACGCAGCAGTTCATTTTCGAAGACAAAGATGCCAAAGAGCTGTATCTTGTGCACATCCTCTCGCAAATGGAAGACAAGGGCATTCGATCAGCCATGATTTTTGTCTCCACTTGCAGGTCTCCTATTCATAGCTTTATTCATTTATCATCGGGTGATCCATTTGCAGTTACTGATTAGACGTTGTTTCGTGTTTTAGAACATGTCAAAGGTTAAGTCTTATGCTTGACGAGCTTGAAGTGGAAAATATAGCTATGCATTCTCTGAATTCTCAGTCTATGCGACTATCTGCACTAAGTAAATTCAAGTCTGGGAAAGTACCGATATTGCTTGCGACTGATGTTGCCAGCCGTGGATTGGACATTCCTACTGTTGACCTTGTCATCAATTATGACATTCCGAGGTACCTTTTGCTGTCCTTTTTCTTTGATTCACTGTGCTTTTCATGTTTAACTGATATTCTAATTCTACATTTGGCTCACATCAGAGATCCTAGGGATTATGTTCATCGTGTTGGACGTACAGCTAGAGCTGGTAGAGGAGGACTGGCTGTAAGCATTATCACTGAGGTAAAGTAGTAAATCATAGAACCACATGAGACATCGACCTTAAGTGTTGTTGGTTATGGTTGGGCTTACAGCCTACTAACCCTTCCATATCCTTTTGCAGACCGATGTGAAACTTATCCATAAAATAGAAGAGGAAGTTGGAAAAAAGATGGAACCATACAACAAAAAAGTAATCACTGACAGTTTAGAAGTCACAAAGGTAAGATTCGCTGTGTTATACATCAAAGTTCTGATCAAATACTGAGTCATACCAGCTGCTTCGCCATGGTGTCTAGGTTCTAGTACACCTGGGTATTTAAGAAGAGTAAGATCAGTTATTGGCTGCGAGTTATATCCTGACATGTTTAACTGATCCAAACTTCGAAATCTATATCTGCAGGTCTCAAAAGCCAAAAGAGTGGCAATGATGAAGATGCTAGATAATGGATTCGAAGACAAGGTTAAAGACCGGAGGAAATTGAAACGGAAAACACTTGCGGATAAAGGGTTGCTTAAGAAACGGGGCAAAAGGCAGAAATCAACAGAAAATTGATGACTAAAAAATCATCTTCAAGTTTTGTTCTCTTAGCTGCATTTTGAGCAGCAAATCTCTAAGAATCTATGTTTACCAATGTTCTTACTTTGTTCACATTTAGCAAATCCCGTAGTCTTGAATCTCGATTGTTCACATTTGGTAAGAAACGTTCTTACATTAATCTATCATATTTCCTTCTCAACACTAGCGAGAAAAACAATTTTTTTTTTTTTTTT
>Ga0041059_1000170_pt1 | contig 41571 bp, 17 predicted proteins | sample AraColnosormetaG_FD_56232 | JGI IMG/M metagenome (GOLD analysis project Ga0041059, IMG submission 56232) | Arabidopsis roots microbial communities from North Carolina, USA - Col MF nosort | ecosystem: Host-associated > Plants > Roots > Unclassified | place: USA: North Carolina | collected...
ATGTCGTTTTTGGCGGGAAAATGTTGAATTGCGTTTTGGCGGGAAAATGTTGATTGTCGTTTTTGGCGGAAAAATGTTGAATGTCTTTTTTAGCGGGTAAATGTTGAATGTCTTTTTTGGCGGTAAACTGTTAAATCGCGGTTTTGGCGAAAAAATGTGAAATCTTTTTTGACGAGAAAATGTTGATTCACCTGAAAAAGGACTTAAAAAACCCGTAGGTACCCATTACCCAATGAGGTAAACCCATATGGGTTTTATTTATTTGGGTACCCAACCCATTTTAAACCTGTATTTTTTTTTCAGAAAAAATAGATTTATGAACTTAAAATTTTATGTGGGTTTTGAATACCCAGTGGGTTTTAACCCATCATTAACATCTCTACCAAGATCTTTACACACGATACACATATACTTGTGTGAATAAAAGGTGTTAGTGTAAAACACGATACACATATACTTGTGTGAATAAAAGGTGTTAGTGTAAAGGTCACCTAAACAAATGGTAAGATAAGTAGTGATTGATAGTATTTGTGGCCAATTTAGCTTAAAGAACAAAGTGACATCAACGACATTGCCTAAAGATTAATTATGCAATGACATATGTGGCCCATATACTGATCATTCTATCACACTTCTATTAATCACACTTGTATCTTTTGATATAATCACATTTATATACATAAATAAACATGACTCCAAGTGGTATATATATTCTTACCCAAATAGTGAATCACTTTTACCTCAAAAATTCAACTTAAGAGTGGAAGTCGTACGAATTAATTTCATTCGTTTGTGGAATTTTGCTTTATTTTTCATATGGTAAGAATGCATGTTAGTGTTTTTCTCTAAATTACTAAGTGAATTCAGTAATGGAATAAAACAATAGAAAATTACATTATTGATTGATTGATTTTGATTGAGTATTAAAAAAAACTGATCTTTACCGGGAGACATTGTTGACCACACTGCGATATACATATATAGATTAATTTAGTTCTCACGAAATATTATGGTCAGTGGTAACTAGAAAACATAACCAACTAACCAATGGTTAGAAAAAGTTGTAGAAAACTATTGAGAGTACGAATTTGATTTAAGAATTAGATTCTTAATGACATTATTGAGGATTTTAATTAGAACACTTTTGAAAGACGAGAGAGAGAGAGTGCAACTGCAAATGTAATCATAAGTCTTTGTTAATAATTGACGAGGTAGTCTAAAAGCATCCACATTGGTCATATCTGTGTAGATATTTTAAAAATAAATTAAGATTAAATTTAAAAACATCTTCTATTTTGGAGGTCAGAAATGTTTTTGTAAAGACATTATTACTCATTTAAAGACACTTCATCTATTTTCTTCTATTATTTTTATTTTAAAGACACGATCAAAATATCACCAATGAGAATAGTTTTACTAGCATCCACCATTTATTTAATTGTTACAAAAGGAAATAATCATAAATTAACTTAATATGAATTACTTTCTTAATTCAAATATCGATCGTCTAACATCATTTATATTTAGAAAAAGTGGGAAGTCGTGATGAAAATTCTTGCAAGTAGAGACTTAAACAAAAGAAAGAGATTCTTGCTGGGATATACTTTTCAGAATGCCATACACGCCATCTGGGGGAGCGGAATAAGAGATGACACGGAGAACAATAATCTACACCGGAAAAGCTAGTCAAGTTAATAAACAAGAATGTACGTAATCGGGTGAGCACTATTACAAAGGGAGGAAACTCATCGCTCGCGGGATGCATCTAAACTTGGTGTGCGACAAGACAATGCTAAGAATAGATTTAAACCAAAAGTTAAAAAAAGTTTGCATTAATCATGTATAAACATTTATTTTCTCTTTAAAAATAATTTAATATTAAATTAAAAAAAAATAACATCATATACATTTTTTGTAAATTCTTTTTGTGTGCAAAATATCATCTAGTACCATGCTTTAGGTCCATTCAAAAATTTAATGAGTGGACTACTCGACCGCTTCAGTCATCCTGAAAAATCAATTTTTACCCCTAGTTAACAAAAAAATAATCAACATTAATACTACTTTGTGAATAGGTGTCTTTCTAAAACATGTGTTTCATTTTATAAGCAGTTTCTGGTGGAAAATCGACGAATAAATGTGATAGGAAACAAAATATGTTCCCCTTAGTTAATGAGCTATACTCTACCAATAAAATTGAGTAATTTAGATTTCCAAAAAAAATTAAACGAATGTAAGTAACCTTTTTGTGAGTTTAGTGACATGCGGTGTAATCATACTGGTAAGAAACTCATGATAAATTATAACTGGTGTTTTGGTGTTTTATTTTGGAAGGAACATACCATGTTAGGATTAAAAAATATATGTCAACCAACTAATTTATTTTTGTTGAAAACACCTCTACCGACAGTTCTTCTTAACAGTTGAAAAAAAAACAAATGGAGAAAATGATTTGAAAGGTAAAAGTACAAAATAAGTCAAACTAATTTAGTTTAAATTGATCTCAAATGATTTTCTGACAATTGATAATAACTATCACGTTTGTCACATATACTGTGATATTTTGTCATTTATTAAGTATATAACAGATTAATAATCACACATCTGCAATAACAAAAACGACCTAATTCTTGTAGAAGTCTGCTGACTAGATTCTTGAGTTTTTACTTAAACTTATAAGATAATCGTCACCACTTAAGAGATCTACCACCTTTTCTTGTTTAGATCCGTCAATACATATGTAAGAATGTACAATTAATCTAATTGACCCGTGTACGTAGATGTTTTATCTTCTGGAATTTGGGTGTGTATTATTTAATCTTAAACTAATTTATTTTATTTCGTTCAATGGGAAGTGTAATTAGCATTGAGAAATTTCGCCGGTTAATGCGCAAACAGAGAAAGCATTCAAAAGCTCAAAAACAAATAAACGACGTCCGTTTTATACCATCCAATTGATGCACTTCCAAGTTTTGATGGGGTGGGTGTTATGCGTGTATGTATAAATGTATATAGAGAGAGAGCTAGACTCATTTCATGGGCTTATTATGCTTATACGGTTGTACCTATTTATATAATTTAAAACTATATATAACTTCGGCTAGTCCATATTGTGAATAACTTATGACCAAACCAGTGACGAATTATAAAAATTTAGCGATTGATTCAAAAGAAATTTACAATACAATATATGAAACTGTAATTAATTCTCATGTTGGTATTGCTATGAATCTTACCCGCACCACAAAATCTACAATAGAATGTGTAGAAACGTGCTTTACATAGAAAATTAGGTAAATGTCAAGAAAATAAAAAATAATTAACACTAATTGTAATGATAATTAACTGAGTTGATCTTAGAAATGCCAAAAGAGTACGGTTAAACATATATATATATAAATATAACACGTTATTTAGATCTCCTAAAATATATATATATATATATTTGGAATTTAAATACATGGACAAACCAATATTTAATCATATAAACTTTAATAATAATAATAAATGGTATATGTGAGGTGATTATTTCAAAAAATAGATGTTTACATAAAAAAATAGAGCATGATAATGAAGAAAATACTTAAAATATATAGATAACTAAACCATATAAAAATCCATTTGATAATATAGTGGTCCACCAAAAATCTTTCAAAATATTTAAAAATCACGTTTGTTCACTTCGACAAAAAAACAATTTGTGATTTACTTGAGGGTTGCTAGCTCTCCCAACTTTTGTTATTGGTTGCAATTTCTTTATATGAACTTAGTTTTGTTTGTACGTAGTTGCCTAAATAAAACACTGAAAAACGTACAAAGACTACAAAGTATTACTAATTCCGTAATTACTCAAAAATTTAATATATGTGATCAGTGCAATTGATGATATAGTTAGACACCGAACAACCATCTGTCAAACTCAAAAGTCAATAATTTTATATAATTTCCTAGTTTCACCAGCCGGCTCATGATCCGCATGCAAATCTTGAAATATTCTTGATAGCACAATAAATTTATTAAATTCTTTGTATGGGGTTCTTATCTCCATATTCCATGTTTTATGTGTCCTTGTATTAAATATTGTTAACAAGAGTCGAGACATATTAAACATGTCATGTTCCACTATTACTAACTTATCGTAGATAATGCTTGCCACAAGATACCGAAATAAATATATCATGTTAGCACACTTCTTTGGTTTGGTAGTTGGATCGGGTCATTTCCGATTTAATCTGTCGATTTAAGTGCAACTAAAGAAAATATTCGATGTCGACCAATAGAACAAACATGGGCTATATAGATATATATAACATTTGGTTTTTATTTTATTTTGTTAAAGAAAACATTTGGTTGCTATTTTCACATGGATCATTATAAATTTTGGTTTTGGATGCTATTAATCTACAATCCTCGTATAGTTATTTATTTTCTTCTGTAACCTCAAACATATATCTAATGTGTGAACTGAAATAAAATAAGATATAACCCACTTAACAATACCAAGTTCACATGTTAGCTACGCCATAAAGTTTCAAAATACTAAGACTTCACGCTCGCATGCTCAAGCAGCAAGCACCCACACAAGTAGTAACATATATATCTATATTTTATTTACATTGTGCTAAAATATCTCTTCTAGATAAGTTTTAAAACGAGAATCATGAGAAAAAAATAATTTATAACAAAATTTGTTGATGATGTTAGGATGTAGATCAATGTTTTATAATAATGATGTTGTAAAAAAGGCGATAAGTGTACTTTCAATCTTGTTTATCATTAATATGGCCTTTATCAAAGTGTACACTACTAAAAAAGACACTGCAAAAACAATATAATGAGAACAAGAACATTTGGAAATTCAGTTCACTATACCTTCTTAATCTGAAGAATTTGAACCACTTTAATAGAACACTTGTGATATTACCTTGAAATTTATAAATCAAAGTTAATATACAGATTATTCTTTCTTTAATTTGTTAATGGACTATACAAGTCAAAGATTTACCAAGACATACATGGCTAATTGTAATTAACAATCTCGAGCACACAATCTACTTTTGTTATAAATTGCCGCATCTATTTATGAAGACACCATGAAGCAGTAAAACTAAAATACATCTACAACGACGGACATTTAAAGATGTTTTTACTTGATATAATAATCACCATGTTAATACGGAAATTACATGATATTGAGTTATAGATAAAAATCTAGTAGATACATCCTAATTATATATAGCATAATAAAGCTTTAAATTGAAATGTTGACAAGGAGATGCATGAATTTAAAGGCATAGGCCATAGCTTAGTTACCATTTTTGTAAACGACCGTCTTCGCAACCACTTCTTTTTCTCGTTGACCTGACAAAAGCTTCAAATTATAGTTATTGTGGATTGACTTTATTTTACATAGTGTAGGTTTTGTTTATCATCACAAATTATTTTAACAATCACCATCTCTAATCTTTTACGCCATTAATATTAATATTTTCATAATATATTTTAGCAGTCAGATTTATAAATTGTACCTATTTATTTTGTTTTAAACAGTAGGTTAATGATAATAATATTAACAATTTACAAAAAATTATGTATTAAAATAACATGATTATTTTTTTTTTGTCGTTTTTGTTACGCTGAAAAATTACATACCCAATTTAAATCTCACTTCCAAAAGACATAAAAGGATTGTTTTTTACTTTGTGAAAATTACATATTGACAGTCCTATTTTGATGGGCCTAAAAATGGCCCAATAGTAATTAGTTTGGGCAGCAGCATTTCACCTCTGCGACGGTCGGAGCTCATCTTCAATCATAACTTCATCTTCTTCAAGCAAATCAACTAAACTCTGATCAATCCAGAAGGAGCGAAAGAGAACTATAGATCGGATGACTAAATTCCCAACAAACCATAGTTTATCCAAAATTTTCCTTGGACTAAACCGGAATTTCCACCGGTTCAGAATTAAACCGGTACGGTACACCCAATTCAGCAACAACAAACAAAAATAAACCAGAATCTCCCGATCACCGCACTGGTTACATTCCCGGCGCCGGAAACCGCCTCTACTACCGCGTCGCAGCGAGTAAGCATGTCTTCTGTCTTCTTCCTCTTATACTTTTCATTAGCGTTGAAATTAAGGTTTGAATATACTCGAAATAAGATTGGATAAATCTTCTGCAATTCGAAGAAATTCAACGAGAGAGAGATTGCTGAAAAAAAACTAACCTAAAAAGCACGTCACAAGGCCGGCGAGATATCTTCAACAATGGTCTTCTTCTCTTTCGATAAACAACAAATAAAAAAATTCCAAAAGGAAGTAAGAATAGTCGTCTCTCTGACTTCTCTTTAAAATGATAAGTCAAAGTAAACAAATTGATGCCACGGTGCTTCCTCTTTAGCTTGTGAATGGTGTATAATAAAAACTCTTCCTTGCTCTGACTTTGTCTTTCCCATTTTACCAAGTCTTTCTTTTTGTCCCCACCATAGTTGCAATTCTTGATTTTCTCTCAGGTTTTGAATCTTTTGGGTCATTTGGTCTCTCTTCTGCTGTTTTCCTCTGAAGATTAGAGCTTTACCAGAGAGATAACTTGTTGGAGAAGACAAATGGGAGGTGTTTGTTCTTGTGTATTCAAAGATGATGATAAGAAGAAGAAGTTGAGATCAAACGATGATGATAAGTCAAGAGGGTTTTCTGGGAAACTTAAGTCTATGAGAAGAAGTAAAACCTCTGATTCTTATTATTCAGATAATTACGGAGGCTCAAGACGGAAAAGTTCTAAGCCTGATGAGGTTGTTTTCAACTTTTCTGGCGAGCTTGGTCCGATGCCTCCATTAAGGAACGATTCCACCAAGGTTTTTGTTTTCAAAGGCTTCTTTAGGATATGCAACTTCTCTAGCTAAAGATTTCATCTTTGTATTGATGAGAATTTGGTTCTTGTTTTTTTCTACAGTTTATGCAGAGGAACTCGTTTATGGGACGGGCTGGGGTAATGGGGCTAGAGAAAGCTGTTGAAGTTCTAGACACGCTCGGGAGCAGCATGACTCGTATGAATCCGAGCAACGCGTATCTCTCTGGTGTTACATCGTCCCGTGGTGGCAAAGTCACTATATTGGCTTTTGAAGTGGCCAATACTATTGCCAAAGGTGCTGCTTTGCTGCAATCTTTGTCTGAAGAGAATCTCAAGTTCATGAAGAAAGATATGTTGCATTCCGAGGAAGTCAAGAAGTTGGTTTCTACGGATACCACAGAGTTGCAAATTCTTGCTGCTTCTGACAAAAGGTTTGTGTTTTATAATTTATCCCCATTTGTTTCTGTCTTTGGTTCGTTTTCTTTCTTGATTTATTTTCTTTTTCCTGTAGGGAGGAACTCGATCTTTTCTCTGGAGAGGTTATCAGGTTTGGTAATATGTGCAAAGATCTGCAGTGGCACAATCTCGATCGATATTTTATGAAGTAAGTTTAGTTTGTGTTGAACAAGTCCTTATCTAATGCTTTTTAGTCACTTACATGCCAGTGGATTTTCATTGTACACGGGTCTATAACGTTTCAGGCTTGACACAGAGAACTCACAGCATAAACTGCTCAAAGATGATGCAGAGGCAAGGATGCAAGAGCTCGTCACTCTTGCCAGAATCACTTCTGTATGTTTCCATGTTGAAGTTTCAATGAGCTGTTGTAATCTTTTTCTGGGAGATTTGAAACTAACTTGCATTGGCTTTATCAGGAGTTATATCACGAGTTGCAAGCTTTGGATAGGTTTGAACAAGATTACAGGAGAAAGCTTGCAGAAGTAGAGTCTTTAAACCTCCCTCGGAGAGGTTGGTCTTACTATTTATTTGATCAGTCTTAGCTCTTTCAAGAACACCCGATTTCATTTTCTTTTTCTACATGTAGGAGAGGGTATCGTCATCTTACAAAATGAACTAAAACAACAGAAGAAACTCGTGAAGAGCTTACAGAAGAAATCCCTATGGTCCCAGAATCTGGCAGAGGCAAGTGGTTATTGAATTGCTGTGTCTAAGTGTGTGGTACATATGCTAGTTATTCTAATATCTTCTTTTGTTGCAGATAATTGAGAAGCTTGTGGATGTTGTAAGTTATATACGGCAGACGATTGTGGAAGTTTTTGGCAACAATGGTAATGTTTCTTTGTACCGCTGGTCCTCTTATAATGACTCCACTTCTGGAAAACCAAATTTCAACTATCATTTTCTTAACCAACAATAGGTCTAAGAGACAATGAAGGGGAGCAGGGAAGAGAACGATTAGGTGAAGCCGGTCTTTCGTTACACTATGCTAATCTAATACAACAAATCGATAATATTGTAAGCCTAAGATTCCAGATTCTCACCAGTCTTATTCTGATATATATTCTCTGGTTGAAACTGATCCTTGAAATTTCTAGGCGTCTCGACCATCGTCACTTCCTTCTAATGTAAGGGACACGCTGTACAATGCATTACCCGCTACTGTCAAGACAGCTCTTCGTCCTCGGCTACAAACTCTTGATCAGGAGGAAGAGGTTTGTCCAAAAAAGATCTCTGTTTCTCAAGTATATCGTCAGGCATTGTTTGGTTCTGTTTCTTGTTTTGTTACCTAACTTGAGTGTTTCTGCAGCTTTCAGTACCTGAGATCAAAGCTGAAATGGAGAAGTCGCTTCAATGGCTTGTCCCGTTCGCTGAAAACACCACCAAGTAAGTATTCCTTCACCATCATTTTTGGTTTAATATGTTTCTCCTTGTTCATTTTGGTCACATTCAATTTTCACAGAGCACATCAAGGCTTCGGATGGGTAGGTGAATGGGCAAATTCAAGGTAAGTCTCTATCAGCTACTGAAGTTTTAAATTTTGAATCTTCAAACTGATCTAGCAAACTACGAATTGGTAATTTGGAATACAGGATAGAGTTTGGGAAAGGAAAAGGAAAAGGCGAGAACAACGGGAATCCAACACGACTTCAGACGCTTCATCATGCGGATAAACCAATAGTTGATTCATATGTACTCGAACTCGTTGTATGGCTTCATCGACTAATGAAGTCATCAAAGAAACGTGCTCACGGCGTTAAGCTTCAAGAAACCAACCATGTCTCTCCACCCAACAACAGAACCATCTCCAACACGCAACTATCACTCTCCCCTGACTTCACCTACAAAAACCAGCTCTCTCTAGAAGACAGGTTGTTGTTAGACAGAGTCCAAAGTATAAGATTTGGTCCAAATCTAAGTAAGAGTCAAGAGTTAGTCGGCTTGAAGAAGAACAAGAAAGGATTCAAGATTTGGGCACTGAGTAGAAGTACAGGAAACTCTCCAAAAGTTGATCTTTCAGATAAGAACTCTTCTAGTGATTTGGATGTCCTTGATGGTTTGGATTTCGCTTTCCAATAGGCGCAACACGTTCGGTTTGAGAACCGGTTTTTGATCAAATTCTTCTGTATTTATAGATAAATTCTATCATTCTTGTATATAAACACAGCATATAAGCACAAAACAGTGATGTAATAGTTGATACAGAAACAAAGACACTATATGGTTGGTTTAGTTGGATTTTGTGTTTCAGGTCAACTACTTTCTTTTTTCTCTCCATCAACTCCTCAGACAATCTTAAAGAAGCTAACAACTCCAGGTTTGTCTGTCTATAAGTTCTGCTGTTTAGTAAACCGGAAAATACACTGGGAAAACTCAAGAAAATGGACATGAAATTCGCCAAAACCGGGAGATGTATGCTCACAATCATTTTCTGCCTTCTGGTATCATCAATTTCAGAGGCTGCACAAGTAACCAAAATCACCACACCATTAGAACCAACAGGAGGAGTAAGCGTGAACCAGAACCAACCAATTCTTGGTCAACCTTCTTCTTCTTCACCTGTAAACCAGCCTTTAACCGGGTTAAGCCAACCATTAATCGGATTCAATCAACCTTCATCAACTGGTTTGAAGCAACCAATTCTTGGTCAGCCATCTACTTCTTCTTCGGTAAACCAGCCTTTAACCGGGATAAATCAACCATTAACCGGATTTAATCAGCCATCATCAACTGGACTCAACAATCCAATTCTTGGTCAGCCATCTACTTCTTCTTCCCTTAACCAACCTTTAACCGGGTTTAATCAACCATCATCAACTGGATTCAACCAACCGATTTCTTCGTCTTCTTCTTCATCATCATCTGCTCAAAATCAACCCTTTACGAATCGACTCAACCAGAACAATCTCTCTGGCGTTCCATTTCTTAATGGAAATTCAAAGTTGAAGGTCTCCGGCACAAAGATTATCTTTATCTGGATTGGTCTTTTCCTTGCTTTGCACGGTACTGACAGGAACTGAACCCTACACATCCTATGGAGTTTCATCAATGTATAATTTTCATTATATTTGTTCCATAACTTTTCTTATTGTTCTGTCTTGGGTTCTAGTTTAAGAGTGTGTATGTATGTATAATTACTGAAATGTTATTCTTCTTCTTTTTGTTATTTGCTGAGTGTTAGATCCGGTTTTAACTCCAGTTCCGGTTCAGTCTAATTTGGTTTTTCTCTTTTCCGATATATGGAATCATGGAGTGTATTATGAAGCAAACTAAAACCAACATATGATATAGAAAATTAGAACTTAGAAAGGATGTATTTTTCAAAACGTGTGCTATATATGCCACAATATAGCTTGCAGCTAAATCTATTAAAAAATATTCCAAGTTTCATAAAAAAACACTATAAGGAAGTTACTATTGTTACATGGACTAAAGTTATCTATCTTCTATTAGGAGGTAAAGTTGGTATACTCTGCTCATTTCTAAAGAAATTATCCGGATCAACAGCCGTTTTAACACGAACCAATCGATCAAAATTCTCGCCAAAATACTTCCTCCCATAGATTTCTCCCTTTCGATAACCATCCGCTCCATGATCATTAACCCCGATATCAATATCCCTATAGTTTAAATACGAACTCCTAGGATTTTTCGACACAAACGGAGTCATAATATTATAAGTCGTTCTTAAATTACCAATGTAAAGTCTTTCCGCTTCCGGTCCAGCATCGGGCCAAGTCACCGAATGCTGGATCTTATATAGTTTGTGCCGATGCGGAAACGCCGTTGCATTCACTGCGGTCACGTTTAAACTCCCTCCATACGGATTCAAAACCAAACCGGTTCTATCTAACGTCGCCAATTTCTGAAACAACCGGTTTAATTCTGGTTTGGTCATCTCTTTCTCTACGTAATCTGATTTTCTCTTGAGAAATTTAGCCGAATCCGGTTCTCTCTCGAGTAATATCTCCGGTTTGACTTTGTCCACGTCTACATGATTCATCCACCATAAGAGTGATTGGATCCACGTCATCTCCTTACAATCTTCTTTCTTCAAACCCAACTCCGGAAACTCCTCCGCCATCTTTAAAACGACGTCGTCTGCTTTTCCAAGATACAACGCCCTGAGTTTAGTGTTCACCGTACTTGTTTTGTTCTGCGTCGGAGATGATAACAACACTCTCATGAATAAACCCGGGTCGGTTCTAGGAGCTACGAATTGCCATTTGTAAACCATGTCAAGGGCATTTTCGTCTACAGACTTATCAACTCTGAAAACGGTTACGGTTTTTGGAACGGTCACGAGTTTCACTTTGAAAGCTAAAACGACGCCGAAGCTTCCGCCGCCTCCGCCGCGAATCGCCCAGAAGAGATCTTCTTCCATCGATTTCCGATCGTGAATCTGACCGTTAGCGTCAACGATTGTAGCGTCGACGACGTGATCTATAGTGAGTCCGAATTTTCGAATCATGTGTCCGTATCCACCACCGCTAACGTGTCCTCCAACGCCGACGGTAGGACAAACTCCGGCAGGGAAAGCATGGACCTCGCTCTTCTCCCAGATCCTATAATAAAGCTCGCCGAGCGTCGCGCCGGTTTGTACCCAAGCGGATCCTCCTCCGTCGTTTAAATCGACGGTGATGTTTCGGAAATTGGATAGATCAAGTACGAGGAACGTTACGGCGGAGACGTAAGAAAGACCGTCGTAGTCATGACCGCCGCTACGAATCTTCAGCTGGAGATTAAGCGTTTTGGCGCAAATCACGGCGGCTTGAACGTGTGAATCGACACGGGGCACGATGATGATCGACGGTTTTGGCATTGAGGAGGTGTTGAAACGGGCGTTTCTGATGTAGGCGCGTAAGGTAGGAGTGAAGGAAATGCTAGTACGTGGTAAAACGACGTCGGAGAGATCAATGTCGGAGATAGTTGTCACGTTTTTGAAACATTGGACAAAATCTTCGTAGATAGTTACGGAATCTGCAGAACTCAATGACATTGAGTACGATGCAGCGAAGAATAGAAGAAAGATAAGATACATTTTGTTNNTTNTTTTTTTTTTTTTTCACTTTTGAGTTTTTTGTTAGAGATTTGGATAAATAGAGAATTTTTGGCTTTTTGAGAAAGTGTACTTTTGATTTTTCGGCCAAATATTTCCAACTTTGACAATGGTAATAATTGGTGTGATTTAACTAAACTTTGACGTAATGTTAGGACATCTTCGGCTAATTGAAATTTTATGGGAATTGTGATATTTTGAAACAAAAAATAGTAGGAAATAAAGAAATTGATATAAGCAAGAATCAATCAGCCGAATCTTGAAATCATAATGATATCTAGATTTATGTAAACAAAAATCTTAAGTGTGCTTGAAATATACAAAATACATGTGTGTTAATATGAATTACGATCTTTCCATTTAAAATCAGTTGATAAGAAATGAACCAATCCATGTATTTTTATTACTATATGATAGACTATCATTGATAGAATTATCTCATTAGCAATGTAGGAGAACAAGTTAACAACCACTTGTATTTTATCATCAAATCAGAGATCATTATACAGTTGACAACAATACATATTAATCCTTGTTTATTTTGCTGAAAACTTTAATACATGTGAATTGAACTTATTACTTCCGGACCGGAATACTTTGTTCGTTCCTCCAAAAGTTTATCTCATCGAACTTGGTTTTGATATCCACTAACCTCTCGAAATTGTCTTTGAAATATTTAGCCCCATAGATTTTACCTTCCTCGTACGTGGAATTACCACTTGACCCAATGTCAATATCACGGTAATTCAAAAACGCCTCCCTCGGATTACTAGACACGTACGGGGTCATGAATCTATAAAACTCATTTGCGAGCGCCAAATATTTCTTCTCCACATTATCTCCAGCTTCTGACCAGTCTATGATATATTCAATGTTGAACAAATTGCCTCCTCTATGTGGGAAAGGTGTCCTCGAACTCGGGATCTCACCCATTCTTCCTCCATACGGATTCCAATTCATTTCAACTTTCTCCAACTCAACCAATTTCTTGAGTATCAAACCGAGGCCGGTTCTCGAAACCGGACGCTTCACGTAGTCCGATTTCCGTTTCATGAACAACTTTTTTGTGACCGTAGGGTTTAGTAGCACAGAAGTCGGTGTACCAACCGGATAACCGGCCCAAAACAGAACCGAATCGATCCATCTCATCTCGGTACAATCGGTTTTCTTCAGCTTTAACTCCGGGAAATCCCGGTTCATCACGTTCAACGTCTTATCAAACCCGCCAAGATTCATCCCAATGAAAGTCGCTAAAACCTTTTTTTCACCCGGCTTTGCACCGTTGACTAAAGTCAAAGTCAGCTTCACAAACAAATTCCGATCCGTACTATGAGAGAAGTTCTGCCACTTCATTATAAGATCAACGGCTCCTTCTCCGACGGTTTTTCCGACGCTAAAAACCGTAACTTTCTCCGGAACCGGAACCAACCGGATTTTGTATCCCATCACGATGCCGAAACTCGCGGCTCCACCTCCTCGAACCGCCCAGAAAAGCTCTTCCCCCATCGACATTCGATCGAAGTAGGTGTTCCCATTAGAGTCGATGATCCTGGAGCCGACAACGTTGTCCACCGACAAACCATACTTTCTCATCATTGTCCCGTACCCTCCGCCGCTAATATGTCCACCAACGCCCAATGTAGTACACAAACCCGCCGGAAACCCAAGAACATTGCTTTTCTCAGCGATTTTATAATAAAGCTCTCCCAGTGTAGCGCCGGTATCAACCCAAGCCGTTCCTTCCGTGAGATTCACATCAACGGATTTGAAGTTGAGCAAGTCGATGAGGAAGAACGGAGCTGTGGAGGTGTAAGAGAGTCCTTCGAAGTCGTGGCCGCCGCTTCGGATCCTGACCTGGACAGGGAACAAGCGTGCGCAAGCTAGCACCGGAGAAATGTGTGACCACGTGGTGGGGGTGATGATGGCGATGGGTTTTGGGGTGGTGGGTTTGTCGAAACGGAGGTTAGGTATGCGGCGGCGGAGGACGGTGGTGAAAGAGGAGTTTGATGGGATGTAGGTGACGTCGGAGATGAAAACCTGTGGGTTTGATCCTTCTCTTACGAGACATCGGAGGAATGTCTCTGGATCGGTTTGCGACTGTGAAGTTGCAACTAAAACTGAGATTAGTAACATGCAAATTATGAGTAATTTTTCCATTTTTGTTTTGATGTCTATTTTAGGGAGTATGGATTATATATTTTGTAAGCTTATGTTGTGTGTGTTTATATAGGTAGGATTTAAGTCCAAGGTTCTTATCTGTTCAATGAATTATTTATTAATCTTATTATAGTATATTTCTGTAATCAATCATCTGGCAAAAAAATTTAAAATGCAATCAGTCCTATTTTCTTTGATTTTCTTTTGTATATTGAAATCTCTTCTTGTATTTAACGGTGGATTAATTTTGTACACTAATGTCTGCGCCAAAGGAAAAGAAAAAAGAAACTTGGTAATAGTATATATACTGTATAATAGTACACTTCTGTAAGCAATCCTTTTTTGGTAATCCAAGGTTTTCATTCGTTCAGTTAACAATTTTTGTTTCACGCGTTCTATTCTAGCCAAAGATATTATCCGGATTGAATATTAGAGTAGACTATATATATTTGACTTTGACTTGAGCATACGGTACGTGATAGCCAAAACGCGTCATTATCTACATATATGACTTTTCAAAGTTTATTGTTTACAGTGTTCATATGCAAAATTTAGGAGATTATTAGATATGTTTGTACGGATCGAACCTTTTTTAATAGGGTAAATTAAGGAATATGAATTTGATCAGATTTGTGTATCGTGCAAGTCTTGTTTTATTAAATCCCGCGTTGTCCGTTAGTATTGATTATTGAGAGAAACGTTGAATGTCTTGGTCAATGAATGTATACATATCTTTACGTGCATGTGAGTGTGTTATACTTATCCTGTCATGTAAGAAATAAACGAAAACACTTCTTGATGGTGTTTAAGATGGTGGTAGCGGTCGTCATGACAGTGAGTTTTTTAGGATATTTATTTGTAACATTTTAAAAATGGATCAGCACAATTAGTAATGTATGTCGATTTTGTTCGTTAACTATATATACTTCATGATACAACTTTATTTTGGTATATATGTTTCATATTACATTTAATAACAATATATCAAACCAAAGATTTTAATACATTTCTTTCTTTTCTTTTCATGTCACAGGATCATAACTTCACAACTCACAACATTCATCTCGTACGTATTATCTTCTAACCGGAATGCTTTGTTCGTTTTTCCAAAAGTTTTCCGCATCAATCGTGGTTTTAATATCCACTAATCTCTCGAAATTCTCCTTGAAATATTTAGCCCCGTAGATTTTACCTTCCTGGTACGTAGACTTAACACTTGACCCTATGTCAAGATCACGGTAATTCAAAAACGCCTCCCTCGGATTACTAGACACGTACGGGGTCATGAATCTATAAAATTCATTCGCGAGTGCCAAATATTTCTTCTCCACATTATCTCCAGCTTCTGACCAGTCTATGATATACTCAATGTTGAACAAATTGCCTGCTCTATGTGGGAATGGTGTCCTCGAACTCGGGATCTCACCCATCCTTCCTCCATACGGATTCCAATTCATTTTAACTTTCTCAACCTCTACCAATTTCTTGAGTATCAAACCGAGATCGGTTCTCGAAATCAGACGCTTCACGTAGTCCGATTTTCGTTTCATGAACAACTTTTTTGCGACTAGCGGATTTAGTAGCACAGAAGTCGGTGTACCAACCGGATAATCGTCCCAAAACAGAACCGAATCGATCCATCTCATCTCGGTACAATCGGTTTTCTTCAGCTTCAACTCCGGGAAATCCCGGTTCATCACGGTCAACAGCTTATCCGACCGGCCTAAATACATCCCAATGAAAGTCGCTAAAACCGTATTCTCACCAGGCTTCGTACCGTTGACTAAAGTCAAAGTTAACCTCACGAACAAATTCCGATCCGTACTATGAGCAAAACTCTGCCACTTCATTATAAGATCAACGGCTCCTTCTCCGACAGTTTTTCCGACTTTAAAAACCGTAACTTTCTCAGGCACCGGTACTAGCTGGATCTTGTAGCCGAGGACAACACCGTAGCTCGCTGCACCACCTCCACGAATCGCCCAAAAACGGTCTTCCCCCATCGAAACCCGATCGGTGAAGATATTTCCGTTCGAATCAACGATCCCGGAGCCGAAAACGTTATCCACCGACAAACCATACTTTCTCATCAGATTACCGTATCCTCCGCCGCTAAAGTGTCCACCAACGCCCAATGTGGTAGACAAACCCGCCGGAAATCCAAGAACATTGCTCTTCTCAGAGATTCTATAGTAAAGCTCTCCGAGGGTAGCACCAGAATCAACCCAAGCCGTTCTCTCGGTGAGATTTACGTCCACGGTTTTAAAACCGAACATGTCGAGAACAAAGAAAGGGACGGTGGAAGTGTAAGAGAGTCCTTCGAAGTCGTGGCCACCACTTCTGATCCTGACTTGGAGAGAGAGCTCACGTGCGCATCCTACAGCAGCTTGTATGTGTGTCCACGTGGCGGCAGCCACCACGGAGATGGGTTTTGGAGTAGTGGGTTTGTCGAAACGGAGGTTAGGTATACGGCTGCGGAGGACAGTGGTGAAAGAAGAGTTTGTTGGGATGTAAGCAACGGCGGAGTTAGGACTTGTTGGGTCCGTTGGTTGTCTATCGAGACATCGGAGGAAAGCTATTGGATCGGTCACGGATTGTGAAGTTGTAACTGATGTTGAGATCAGTAGTAGCAAAGAGATCACGAGCAATTTCTCCATTTTGTTTTTGGTGTTTGGATTATATATTTTTGAAAGCTGGTGTATGAATATTTATATAGAGAAGAGATTAACTAAACCTTTTATAATATCAAAGATTGTCAAGGGATTAACTATTAGTCCGACAATTATCTTATCCGAAACTAAGTGTAGAGAATTTAAGCAAAGTAGACAGTAGTTTTCAAAAGTTGATTAGCCAATTTTCGAAACTACCTAATTCTCTCTATAGGTCATGAGAAATTAAAACAAAGAATAAAAACCAATAGAGACTGTTTATTACACCAAAATTGTAATAGTCAGGGGATTAAATCATTCTCTTATCTACTGATTCTTGATGATATATACAAATATCGTTTTCACGTTGTTTTGACAGCTAAAGGTTTTGCCCGATTAATGGTTATAGTTGACTAAATATATTTGACTTTGACTTTTACGTATTGTTTATTGTATTTATGAGCCACTCCGGTAAGCGATAGCCAATACGCGTCATCATCTAAACCTATATGACTTTTCAAGTTGTTGTGTTTGCAGTGTTCATAAGAAAGACTTTTGGAGATTAATAAATTTTTAGCCTACGCGTGAGCGTGATGTTGCTAGTTTGGATCGAGTTTTTCTTTTTGAATATTTTGGATATGTTAAAGAGTTATATATTTGATCAGATCTGTGCATCGTGCAAGTTGTTTATCAAATTATGTCTTGACCGTTTCCGTTGATTATCTTTGTCATAAAATGTATCATATTGCATGCATATGCATGTGAGTGTGTTATTCTCTATATAAGAAATAAACGAGTGACTCTCTATGAATGACATGTAAAAATTCATTTTCTTTCTGTTAAAGGACATGTAAAAATTTATAAATTGACATTTCTTATACATAGTGCTTGACTGATATATATATAAATAGAGGAAACATTTTAACTAAATATAATTTGCAACAAATAAATTACATATGCAAATAGTTAAAAACTGGTTTCTTTGTTCTTTTCCATTATCAGTTTATCACTCACTGGTGAATTTTGTCTTCAAAACTACAAATAACAATTCCAACACATTTCTTACTGGAGTGAAAATAAAGAAAAGGTATAAATTTCTTGTCATATAATGTAAATATAAGTTTTGAAAGTACATATACAGGAGAACAAATGACTACTTCCTCATCTTCTAATCCAAGACACAGGTTTAAGTCTGAATTCGATAAAAACAGAGAGCTCAAATTAACTCTTCGCATTTTACATCAAATAGTTATAGTACTACTTCTTGCATGTTAACATTTAAATATAAATTTTGGTAGCAATTGTTAATAGAAGTGTGTCTCTAGTCTCTCTAGTGGCTGGAGAGCACTGGAATGCTCTGCTCGTACCGGAAAAAGTTGTCGGGATCAACTCTGCTCTTGATCTTAACCAATTTCTCGAAGTTATCCTTAAAATACTTAAATCCGTACACTTTACCTTCCTCGTACGTTGAGTTTAAGCTCTTTCCAATGTCAACGTCTCTATAGTTCAAAAACGCCTCTCTTGGATTCTTTGACACGTAAGGGCTCATTGCCTCGAACAATCTTTCTGTCTGGCTCAAGCAATCTTTAGCCACTGCTTCACCTGGCACGAACCAGTTTGCTGCGTACTGAATCTTGAACATGTTTCCTGCTCTGTGAGGGAAAGCGGTCTCGGTCGATGGAATCTCACTCATCCTCCCTCCGTAAGGGTTAAAAGCCATTGTGACGTTCTCGTTCTCTGTCATGATCTTGAATATTGACTCTAAACCGGTTCGTGAAATCGGTTTTTGGACGTAATCGGATTTTCTCTTGAGGTAGATTTGCTTTTGTGGGATCCGGTTTAGCATACTCGTTGTTGGTGCTGTACCGGGTGGGATACCGAGCCAGAACAGAACCGATTCGATCCATTTCATTTCAATACACTCTCTTTTGATCAGACCAAGCTCAGGGAATTTCGCGTTCATGATTTCTAGAAGATTCGATGAGTTTCCGAGGTACATTCCCATGAAAGAAGCCTTCACGGTTTTGTTGCTTGAGCCTAAAGTTAATCTTATGAACAGATCATTGTCAATCTTGTCTGCGATCTCTTGCCATTTGGCTACAAGTTCCGTGGTGTTCACGCTTCCTGTGTTTCCAAACGTTTCAATGTTAAAGACTGTGACTTTAGCTGGAACCGGAACAAGCTTAATCTTCCAAGCTAAGACAACACAGAAACTAGCAGCTCCACCACCACGTAAGGCCCAGAAAAGATCTTCTCCCATTGAGCTCCGGTCCAAAACTCTTCCTTTAGCGTCAACGATCTTAGCGTCTATAATGTTATCGATCGATAAACCGTATTTCCTCATCATGTTTCCGTAACCTCCACCGCTAAAATGTCCACCAGCGCCTAAACCAGGACAGATTCCGGCAGGAAATCCACGGAGGTCATTGCTTTTGTTGGCGACTCCGTAGTAGATCTCTCCAAGCGTAGCACCGGATTGGACCCACGCGGTGTCGAGTTTAGGATCTATATTGATAGACCGGAGATTGAACATGTCTAGGACAACGAAATCAATGGTTGATAAATACGACATACCGTCGTAGTCATGTCCTCCACTGCGGATCCGGAGCTGGAGGCCGAGTTTCTTGGCACAAGTGATTGTAGCCTGGATGTGAGTGACATCCGCGGCAGCTACAATCGCTACGGGTTTACGTGTCATGTTGTTGAAGTAACGAAGGTTACGGACGTAGTTGTTAAGGATTGTGAGGAAATTAGGGCTTCGTTGAGTGTATATGTAGTTTTGGATTGGGGATTTTGGATTTGAAGGTTTAAAATCGGTGACGCATTGTGCGAAAACGTCTTCGAGTGATGGTGGTGATGCGAAGGATGTTGGGATTGTAAGAAGAAAAATGGTGATGATTAGGGTTTGAGTTGTTAGAGATGTCATTTTCTTCTCTTTTGTTGAGTAATTGGTTAAGATGTGTTTAGGGGATTTGTATTCTTATATATTTGTAAATTTGACATGAATAGAATCGGCTATTCTTGTAAATGCATACCTTTTTGCAGATTTTTTATCTTTGTAAATTAGTCAATTACTCAATATGGAGGTTTAATGCTTATTATGGCGATTCATATCCATATCTGTTTTATATAATCCTAATTTATAACTTTGTCCGGTCTATTTTTTGAACTTTAATAGAAACAAGATTCTAAAACAAATGGCATGATCTTCATCTGTATCCTTTTTGCCGGAAAAAAAATATATATAAGAAAGACTTGAATTTTTGAAGATCGTATAGATTCAATATTGAAGATTGTATAGATTCTCTAATTAAAAATCTTATGTTTTCTAAACTAAAAAATCTTCTGCTTTTGCTTTTTTGTCAAATGTCAAGAATGCTATCTCTTTCATTTAAAAAAAAAAAAAGATGCAATTTCCATTTAAGAATGTTATCTAGTCAAGGGTTTTAATATCTTATGAATCCAGACATAATCAATAGCTATTTTAGCTGTATAAATCAAAATCAACTATTATTGTCTTTTTACAATAACCATATACTTATTGATCGATCAAAAATGTTACCAATAAGTGACAAACTAAAAAAAGTACTTAGAAGTGTGAACGGTATGATCATATTTTCTTTATCAACATAATACTAAAAGAAACTATCTTATTATACTATTTGTATTTAATATCAAACTTTATAAATTACTAATAATAAATAAAAATACGACATATAATCATTATACAACAACAAATTTCACTAACCAATAATCAAATAAATACACTTATGGTAACACAGGAATACTCTGTTCGTTCCTAAAGAAATTACCACTATCAACTCTCGTCTTAATCTTCACCAATCTCTCGAAATTACCTGCGAAATACTTCTTCCCGTAACGTTTACCTTCCACATAACTACTGATTTTACCATTATGAGAATTAATACCCAAATCAACATCACGGTAATTGAAAAACGATTGTCTCGGATTCTTGGAAACAAATGGTGTCATGAATTGGTACAACTTCCTCGTCAATTCCATGTACCGGTCGGTTAAAGTCTCATCTCTCCAATTCGCACCGTACTGAATCTTCCAGAGATTACCGGCTCTGTATGGGAACGGAGTCACCGTAGATGATATCCTCCCCATCTCACCACCGTATGGATTGAAAGCCATTGTCGGAATTTCAAGCTCGATCATTTTCTTCCAAATTGACTCTAAACCGGTTCTTGAAATCGGTTCACGTACGTAATCTGATTTCCTCTTGAGGTAGTTCACGGGTTGATTCCTTTGGAGTAGAAGTGTCTCCGACGAACCAACTTGGATATTTGTCCAGAATAGCACAGATTGGATCCAGCTTGTTTCGGTACAGTCAGACCGGACCAAACCCAATTCTGGGAATCTCCGGTTTAATATCGACAGTAGAGTTGTCGTGTCTCCTAGAAACATTGCTATGAATGTTGTCCTGACGGTCTTTTGAGATGAAACAGTGCCGTTTACTACGTCAATGACTGTTCTTATGAAAAGCTCGTCGGGAAGCTTCGGTGCAACTTGTTGCCACCGGTGAATGATATCCGTCGCATTTTGTTCTAACGTCCGGGAGATTCTGAAAACGGTGACGTTTTCTGGGACTTCAACAAGGTTTATTTTGTAGGCCAATACGACGCCGTAGCTCCCTCCTCCTCCTCCGTTTATTGCCCAGTAGAGATCTTCTCCCATCAATTTTCTATCCAAAATTTTTCCTAAAAATTTTCAAATACAAAAGTGAAAATATAGTGAGAACATATAAACATAAATATAAATATTCAGGTACATACAAATGTAAGAAAAATATATATGATTATGTTGCTTGTCTAAATTGATTGCTTGGTTAATTTTATGTTCACCAAGTTTTTAATTGATGTGACCAAAATCACTATCCGATCCACACTATAAAATTTAATTAGTATATAAAATAGAGATATCAATTATACCATTTACGTCGACCATTCTTGCATCGATGGTATTATCTACGGTGAGACCGTATTTTCTCATCATGTTACCGTAACCTCCACCACTGATATGGCCACCGACACCAACCGTGGGACAAATTCCGGCGGGATAAGCTAGGGTTTTGCTCTTCTCCCATATATAGTAATAAACTTCTCCGAGTATGGCACCGGTTTGGACCCACGCGGTCTTACTTGCCACGTCGACATCCACCGAACGGAGGTTAAACATGTCGAGGACGAAGAACGGTTTGCCAGAGTATGTAACGTATGACAAGCCATCGTAGTCGTGGCCTCCACTTCTGATTTTCATCTGAAGGTTGTGGCGTTTCCCGCAAGTAATCGCGGCTTGCACATGGGATTCATGTGTTGCGGCGATTATGAGGAAGGGTTTCGGAGTTGAGGTGGTGTTGAAGCGGAGGTTACGGATGTTGGCTTGTAATACGGAGGAGTAGGAGCCATTTCCGGAGAAGAAGATAGCGGGGGAGATGGGATGTTTGGGGTCGGAGTTTGAGGTTAGGCATTGTGTGAAAGTCTCCGAGTTTGCTGATGATGAGCTTGATTGCCATATGAAGACAACAAAAAAGAGAACAAGAATCAATGCATATTTCATTTTCAGAGATTGAACGTTGAAATACAACAAAAATAAATATAATGACTGAGTTTATGAATGTCGTTGAGGCCTTTTGGTTTTTATAGAGAAGATCATGCATGATGCCAAAATATTTGACCAAGAAAAGTCAAATGTGGGTTCAAGTTGTCCCAAAGATTTTGATTAGTGTGGTGATCGCAATATATTCTAGAATTTACATTTAAAATTCAAGAATATTGTATATACAATTGCGTGTGTCAACGTATTATAAAAGTTATCATTAATGGATTTAAAGATTTTGAATATACTTTTCAAATTAGACTGGATTCAAAAATCAAAATGAGAATTATGTCACGGAAGTAGTTAACCGATTTTGTTTTTTTTTGTCTTTTGAAACTATTATAGCTAGGCACTAGTTGACTATGTAGTAAGTGAACTCTATCGTTCAATTTATTAATATTTTTTTCTGAAATTTTCGTTCAATTTCTTTTACCAATACAAATTCAAAATCTTAGGCTCATAATCTCTTTTGGTTTGGACTAAAATCTCGATAATTCTTTAATAAACGGTAAATGATTTATCTTCATCGGATAGCTAAATTTGGGAGTAAATTTTCAGCCTTGTTCCAAAGAATTTTTTACGAAGTGTTCTTTCGATGTTGGGTCAACACCTATACTGCCTCTATGAATATAGAAATATAAATTCTATAGGTGAGACTCATAAAATCAGCATTGAATCTGCAGTTGTTATAAACACAATTTTTTTTTGTGAAAAACTGAAAATATATTAATTCCATTAAAATCATTTCTGTGTCTCTCAAATGCGACCTGAGAGCATCCCTACTTTTATAGTATCACTCCAGATGCATTAAATTCGAGTTTGTAATGTAGAAGTTTCATTTTTTTTTACAACACTCGAAGTAGTAATTTACGATCCCATGAATCGATTAAGGATGGCTATATTTGAACAGAACTATATCAACTATGAAAAACCCTTGGACAATTAACGACCTAATTAGTTAAAATAAATTCTTTATAAATATTTTGTGACAATGTTTTGGAACTCTACAAGGTAGAGATGTTGAATATTACGTAATTTTTTTTTTTGGGCAAAAAAATATTACGTAATTATAATAAGTGTTTAAATATGAAAAGTATTGACTGAAATATAACATGAACTCATGAAGGATACATTTGAGCGGCTGGTTTGACTTTCATATTGTTGACCAAAAGTAGTATTATTGGGGCCGCAAATAAAGAAGAAAATATAAACTAGACGTGGATTCTAAATTAATTATAACACTGATATGCTGAAAAGAATATTGATATTTTTTGTTAAGAATATATTTATATAAGCCATTTATATGTTACCCGCATGTTAGTCTATAGATTAGAGAGAAGCATGACTAAGCTGTCCATTAAAAAAAATGCAACAAAAATCTTAAAAAAACTTTCCATACAGACAATTCTTATAGAAATTAAAATAAAAGACGTAAGGTATTAGAAAATTTAAAATGATCAAACACATTTTGTTTCAACGAGAGATGTTGTTTTACCGTACGAAAGCAAAGATGTTGACGAACGCATTTATAGGAGGAGAAGTGCAAATCTATTACAAGTTACAAATTGTTTATATTAAAATCATTCAATTTAAAGAAAAAAAGGTAGAAGGATCAGTGCGTCTAGTCATCTATAATCTTTTTCTCTGATGATGCCATGCATGCGTGTGGTGTCGTAATCACTACATAGAATTCTGCAAAAATTGATCCCAAAAAACAAAATTGATTTTACTTTAGAAAAAAATGTAGTAGCTAATCTTATATTTTTCTGGCCAATGAAGCGGTTCGAGCCACTATTCTTCATCCATTGATGTGTACCAATAACAACACAAAGAGTAGATTTTGTGGCAGTCTTTGTTTTCGCCGCGTATATCCATTAAGGTAAGTTCACACACATGCATCATCGATCGTAACATGAGTAGTCTAAGGACATTTACTCATAAGTAAGAACTAAGATTTAACTATGGATAGAGATGACAAACAAAAAAAAGATTTAACTATGGATAGAGTTGTTATGTTTTTTTCCATCCGAATTTCAATTTTTTCCCGGTTTTGGGGTTTATAATATAATGAATGTTAGATCAAAAGAAAAATTATTAATCATCAAACCATTCCTCTTTTGGTTGTTCAACTGTTTTTCTCACTGTAAAACCTTTCAGAACAACCATACAAAACATATCACATATTTCTTCTTTGGTGTTACTCTGAAAGGCCATTGGGCCAATACTCAGCCCATGTAAAACTCTGAATATTCGAACATATTTATTTATCCATACAGTTTTAATCAAATAAATCAAATAGGGAAGAGAGGAAAAATCTCATACCAAAGAAGCAAAAGATTGACCTTACCAAAAAAAGAAAGAAGCAAAAGATTGAATATCAATGAAATAATGGGAGTATCTCTTTCTCTTACATATCACTCAAAAATAAATAATAACACCAAACGTTTAAATTTAGAAAAGAATATTATATATCCAGAGACTACATGAAATCCTCCACTTCAGGAAGAGGATTCAGTCTTGGTTCTGTACCTGTACAGAACTTTCTTCTTCTTGCCAGAGACATTGTCAACGGTAAGAACAATCTTACCAGCCTGACTGTTCTTGAAACTGTTCCTGATTGGTCCTTCATTTGCTCCCATCTTCTTCACCTTTTGGACTATTACCGTGTAAGCTCCTTCTTCTGTTGGCACAAACTCTTCCTTGTAATTCACTTCCCATCCCAAAACCGCTATGTCCCATACCAATGTACCTTCAGTCTATGAAAACAACCACAAAACAAAAAACCATAATTAGAAAGATAGGGTTTAACAACTTCAGGAATAAGGTAGGGTTTGGTTTTCTAATTATACCTCAGGAGCTGGGATTTCGATGGTTTCAGATGATCCAGGCTTAACAACAACTTCAGAGACAGTTTCGTTGGAGAATTCGGTATCGTCTACTGTTTTGAACCCACCGTACTGAACTGGGAGCTCATCAGCTGGAATGTACTTGAGAAGAGTCTCTCTGACCTTAGCGGGACGAGCCACAACAAACTTGCTCTTGGTTCGTTGAGTTAAGAATGGCGAGAGGACAGCTCTCATGGCGTAGAACCAGAATGGAACGTTGATGAATATCTGCAGAACAAAAACAAACAATGATTAGAAAGTCAGTAGACCAAATCAACGAGTCCCAAAACGAATGATGATAATAATCAACTCACGTTTCTGGACACGAATTCCGGATAGTTGTCCTGCAAAGTCTCGATTACTTTCTTGATTCCGACCCAAATCTCTGTTCTTGACACTCCAGGAGCGTTTTTGAGATCGTGGATCTGGAGAAGAGAAGTAACACCTCCTGGTTTAAGATTAAGCTTCTGGATTCCCTTCTCCATCAGCTGAAACCTCCATCTCAAGAACTTCTCTCTGTTCTTCTCCGACCCAATCGTCTGGTAAAGCTCCTCGCTGTGGACATTGTAACAAACTGGGTGGGACTCGCGGTCCACACCGTTCATGTAAGCTGCAGTGGCAAGATCCTCCCCAAACTCCTCTCCAAGGATCGAATCAATCTTGTTTTGCTTTCTCCATTTGAGGGTTTTCTTCAGCATCTCAAAGGCTTCGTTGACTTTAAAGTCTCTTGCTCTCAAGAACTTCAAGAGGATAACATCCGTGCTTTCAGCTCCTTTGCTTGGAAGCAATGGCACTCCCCAAAGCTCGATATCCTTATCCACCGACTCATCTTCATCCTCCACCTCAATAGTCTCAGCTTTCACTTCTTCAGTAACAACATCCTCGGTTTTCTTCTCTTCTTCCTTGGTTTCTTCTTCTACCTTCTCAACAACAGTAGTCACTTCTTCCTTGGGGATTATCTCCTCTGTAACAACAGCCTCAACAGTCTCAGCTTTCGGTGCTTCTTCGGTAACAACAGCCTCAGATTTCTTCTCTTCTTCAACCTTCTCCTCTGCTGCTTCTTCCTTCTTCTTCTCAACCTCAGCTTCAGGTTTCACAACCTCTTCCTTCTTCTCCTTCATAGGAGAGCTCTCCTTCTTCTTCGTCTTTAAGAGAGTGTTGTCAACAATAGCTTCCTCAAGCTTAGACTTGAGATCACTCAGTGCCTTTTTCTCAGATTCTTTCAAATCAGCAAAGAAATCACTCTCTTCTTTGAAGGAAGCACTCTTCTCCACACCCTCAGGCTTGCTCTCATCTTCTTCAACCTTAGTCTCTTCCACAACAGCCTTAACAGTAGTCTCCTCAGGAACAACAGCAGGAGCAATAACAACCTCTGACTCCACCTGTTTCTCCTCAACCTTAACTTCAGCAGTCATCTTAAAGCCTGTCATTCAGAATCGATTCAAACAATATTTAGTCACCAATTATACAATTCACCAAAGTAGTAACCCTAGAACTAATTAACCTTGTTGAATTAGTTGAGATCTAAAAGAAACAAGCTTAATTCTTCTTCCTGATTAGTAGAGATCTAAAATCAAAAACGTAATTCTTGTATAAACCCTAACGATTAAACGAACTCAAACAACATAACACAGAATCCAATTTCAACTCTGCAGAACTAAATCTCAGGAGGAAAAGATTGAAACTTTCTTTTTTTTTTTCCTGAAGGCGAGAGAAACCTAGCTCAAATTCGAAGCTTTCTAAGTTTATCTATATAAAAATCGAGAAATCAAGAGAGACAATAGAACTAAAACCCAAAAAGGATTCGAATTTAACAGCTTCTAAAGAGAGAAAAAGAGAGAAACCAACCTAAAGAAGAAGATAAGACTTACACTGTTTCTGGAAAAGATTCTTCTTCGGAATCTCTTTATAGAACCTGAAGAAGTTGTTCTTGTAGTGTTTTTTAAAGTTTAAGCTGCAGCAGAGAAAGAGATTAATGGGGGGTTGTGAATAAATAAGAGAAGAGAGAGGAGGAGGAACAAAGAAGGGAGCTTTATGCAGAGAAGGAAAAAACCCTAGGACTAGAGGTGGTCCACACCGCCCTTAGCAACGGTCACATGATGGACCCTACCAGTAAACATGAAGAACCAACCACAGCCGTTGGATGATCCAACCTGGCCCCAATTTGCCAGCCTGGCAAATTCTCAAAATCGCAGAACAAATATTTTACGTAGCACCAAGAAATATAAATTAATAAACAAAGATATTGGTGAGGTCCCACGTTTCGCTTCTCATGTTCTCTCAACGGTCGTCGATGCTGATCTGTTTACACGACACGTGGTGCTATTCGACAGAGTATGTTCGGCGCAACGGACGGATATATTCACTACCAAAGTCACTTTTTGTGTGAAATTCATTTTAATATGGTTTTATTTTGTTTTGTTTCCTTTCTAATTTTACAGAGTTATCACTTAATTCTAAATTACGTCCCATTTTAATATAATTAGAAAGTACCATGTATAATGTGATAGTGGAGAAGAATCTCTTCGTTGTAACGGTTCTCAATCAAATATTTGTTCCTTAATATATCATGATTTTCATTAAACAGTCGGAATTGGATATACGGTCTCCTTTATTGGTAAGTAAATGTCTCTTTTAGCTGTTGACACCAAAATATGCCAACAAAGACACTAATCATTATATTTTTATATTAATGAGTTGCTGTTTCATATGAATGGTTTCATATCATCAAATGTTTGCATGTAAATCAGATGATTAAGTGATTTGAATATTGGTCGAAAAATTCTAAACTTAGTTATTTCCTAATGTAAATATGTGATTAACATACACAAAAAATGATTATTTATATAAGTTCTCAATAAAAGTTTTGTCTATGATGTTTATGTCTTTATGATGTATAATTAAAAACAATACTAAATATATCAGAATAAGCAAATGTGTGAAAAAAAAACAATGGATTGATAAATTAGATAATACCAATAATTTTGGTCTTGGTCATATCCTTTGACGAGAATAAACTATTTCCACAACTTTCACCTATATTCCCTATATTAATTACGTTCGCAATGATTATATATGATCGACATTTATAGTGCACCGCCGCAACTGATTCTATTATAAAATATTTGCGTGACAATTAGATTAATACTCAAAGAAATCAACTAGATAGACGTAACACAAAGCAGTATAACATTGGAAATAATTGAATCAATTTGCAAAGAGTTTGCATAATTATAACAGAGAGGTAGTTGAAGTCAACAGTTATACAGCTAATTCACAACACCAAATCAGCCGCAACAAAAGGAGGAGACAGAGACAGAGAGAAACAGAACAAACTACAGAAACAGACAGAGCACAAAAAGATCACAGAGCTGTACAAAAATCGAATTCAGTCACATTTTGGATCAGACCTACCAGACACAATAGAGAAACACCATGATTCATAATTCCACATTACATAGTAGAGACATAATCTTGTTCTTGAATCTTGACAGTCTGTTAAAACACAAAGGTAAGAATCTCACAAGATCATCTTTTTCCTCACCAATGGTAACCCAAAAGGGATAAAATTTAGTTGACAAATGTTATCGATACGCTATGTCCACCGTGTTTGACGGCCTTTAAATTCACCAAACTGATCAGTACCGCTTGGGTGATCTCCTCTCTGGCATTCCAGGCGTCACTGGAGAATCCGAGTAGGAACCAGTTGTCCTGTCGAATAAAGATTTCATTACTGAACCAACATAGTAGAATTATCGATTGTAACTTTGAACAGAGTTTTGATAAAGGTTTGGTGTTCTAGGCAAAGGTCTCTACGCTTTGGGTACTTCGGAATAACTTCAGCTAGTTTTCGATGCCAAAGTAACAAAATACTATCATAAGTTCTTGTGAAAACTTGTTTAGTCCGTTAAGTTAGATTAGTAGAAATAAGAAGGTAGTTGAAAAGTTTATGTACCTGTCATAACACAAGTATGCATCACCAATTTGTCCTGCCACCTTGTTTCGTACTTTCCTCACACCAATCTAAAACATACAAAAAGGTTAGTAACTTTACACAATAAGAAGGCCATTTTTAAAATAATACATTACAGATGAAGATGAAGGGATTGGTACCCACTTGAACTAGATCAAGAGGTCCAGCATTTTCGTCGCGGTTTCTGTGAACTATAATACCATTGTCACATTTGTTTATAAAATGTGCGCTGCCACTAATATCGTAAAGGTTTGGTGCACCGCCATCCCAATGTTGCAACTGTTTTGGATGAGCGACAAACCAGACATGGCAGGAGTGGTGTTGGGAAAAGCGTTTGATTTTTGTAAGCATCTGGCTGACATACTCTGTCTCCGTCCTATCAAAACGAATATTAATCTTTCATGTTTCAGAAAGGAAAGAGGGTATTCAGTGAAAATATTTTCTTCACTCACTGGCGTGGAGTACGTTGATGATCGAGCTCATTGTAAGGATCTATAACAAGTCCTCGAATCCCATACCGAAGAACAGCTGCTTTTGCACGTTCCAGAACCCAATCAATACTTGGAAGTGAATCCATCTCACATCTGATTAGTCATGAGAACCCAAACACCAAAATTTTAACATATCATGTCCAAGTTGCACAACTTCCTGGGCTTTAGGTAGTTATTTTGCATCAGCGGAGAGTCGAGTTCTACAAGGCTGAATATCTTACCTTATGGGATAGAAGGTGTCATTCAACCACTTTTTCCCTTCATCCTTCTCCTCAACGCTCATCCGTTGGACAGATCTCCCATAGCTGTCGAAAAAAAGGGGAAACATACACACCACTTTCAAGAAAGGACAAAGTTAAGTACACGGTCAGACATTACAAGAGCACCAGCTATTGGCTGCAATCAGAAAGATGTAGATCTTTTCAAAGCAAAGAGGCTTACTCTGCATCAAAGAATGGTTTCTTTATATGTTTTTCCAAAAGTTTCCTGGCATGATCTCGTACCTTGAAGTAGCACAAATAAGAACAATCAGGTAAAGCTACTATAAAGCAGTTTTTCCAATTAAGGACAAGTTCAGAAACACACCTTATTCTCCATTGAACAGAGTGCAAATTTCCAGCCAACACTATGGTTAAGATTGCACAACATAGCATCAATCCATTCACTCTTTCCAGAATTAGGGATCCCTGTCACAACTGTCAACTCCCCTGGCACAACCTGATCAGGAGCAAATTGAATATATCACATTAGTTGATGAGCCTACAACAATATTTTTGAAAAAAGGACATGACTTTAACGCTTACACTATACAAGTTGTCCAAATTTTTCCACCCTGTTGAAACACCATACTCGTGCCCATGTGTTCTATCATAGTAGGCATCAATTTCATCAAAGAAATCTTTGAAGGAGAATAATCCTAGTATAGGATATGGCTCAGCATCTAAAATAGCTTCCTTGAGTAAATGAGGTCCCTTAGACATAAGAACCTAAGAATCGCCCAAGTAAGGAATCATTGTGGTCATTTAAATCAAGGTAATCTCGAAGGCAGTTTCATAAAATTTACATATAATCTAATCTAACCTCGTTTGCATCTTTAAAATGTTCATCCTCACTTTTCTTCGGCCACTTGACACGCCAACATCTTTCTTTACCCAAACGCCGTGCAATTTCTTCCGCCATAGCTTGACCAGGTCCATCTCCGTCAGTAGCAATAACAATTCGAGACGCCTACGAATAAAGACCATATTATTCCCAGATTCTTGGAATATTGACATTCAAACCAAATAATAAATTATCACACACCTTTTTTAGATAGTCATTGCAATTCCATAGAAATTTATACTTCGTGTCCTAGCTTCACCGAACAGTAAAATACTTAAGGAATCAAATAAAAGAGAACGGAAAAAAAAAGAGATATAAAGTATGAAACCTAGAAGACCAGTCAAACCTTGTCTTCCGATGGGATTTCCTTCGAAGAAACCTTCGCTGGAGCTCCATCAGGAACGGATACACAATTGAGAAAACCAGCTTCTTCCATTGCAAGTTTATCTATCTCCCCTTCAACCTAAAGTTTTATTTTCCCCAAAGAATTAACATACTGCTCTTCACAGTTTAGTTTCGTACGATAATTTAAAGGAGATAAATGCAGACATACTATAATGACTTCAGATGTTTTTTCTATGTCATCAAGACCATATAAGATCCTCCGTGTCTTCCTTTCCTGAAGGAAAATCAAAGAAAAAAGTATGTAAGAGAACAGTCGTAACAGAAAGCTCGAGAGAGTTATTTACATCTGCTATTGAGAAGGGAATTTGTATGATGTGAACCTGAAAGAACATCTTAGTTAGAGACCGGTACTTGCAACTCACAAGCTCCCCTCTTTGCCAATAAGTAAACGCAATTACAATCTGCCGCATTAAACATATAAAAATATTAGAGATGAGAAAGTATAAGACAGAGTCGGACACACAGGATCAGAACTAATCATGTTCCTTAAGTCAAAAATTTAACTAGAAAATCAGGAATTCTAAATTGCAATCAAGATCGGAACAGCGAGTGGCCATCGCCTTTAGAATCTGAGGACAGCAAAAATCTTGAAAAATAACCAATTCAGAAGAATACTCGTAAGCTACCTCGTCACCTATTCTTTTCTGCATAACCCGATTTCTCTCGAGTGTTTTCCGTGAAATCGCTCTTGCAGCGAAATAATCTTGAATCTGAAACGTAACCAAGAACACAAATAAAATTTATCAAACTCATATAACTACAACGAAAAGAAGAATTCACAAAGTTCAGTCATCATCTAAGGAAAGCAGTAGACACAGAAGAAATAATAAGAATAAGTATGTCAAAAGAAACATATGAAAGAAGACAACAACCTCATCACAGAGAGGTTCTAGCTCTATACCCTCCACCGTAATTTTTCTTTCAACCTTCTCTATAGGATCAGCAGATGCCAACCCACCATCCGCCTGCAAACAGGAATAAGGATAAGTTCAAAATATAATCAAGCTTTACTTCATAAAATGTTGGTCGTACTCGTACTCGTACTCAACCATCGCAACTCACCCGAACTCCACCTTTTAACCCACACTTCCCCCTAAAGCAATTCCATGTAGCTGATGAACTACAAATTAGAAAATAAAACACCATGATTAACAACAGTCTCATGACCAAAACATATTTTGATGAGATAATAAGATAACATACCCATCAGGGGCTATAAAAAGAGACAAGCTTTTTTCTCCAGAGTTTCCACCTTCACACTGATGTACCCACCAGAACAGTGGACAATCTAAATTAGCCTTTTTCAAGATACTCAACATGAATCCCAAAAGAAAGAGCAAACATCAATGAAAGCAACATCCAGATAGTACTTAAGTCTTGGCAAATATAAGCATATGAACAAGACTATAAGAAATACCGTCGGACATATCAAGCCACTATGTTGTCCTGGGGGGCAGTTTTCAGCATCAACTCCCTGTTCCGCCAATTTACGCCTCAAAGTCACTAATCTAGATAGAACAACCCTCTTATCTGCTTCTACTTCAGTATCAACTACAAAGCAGAAAATGCTGAGAAACTTCATCAAACAGTTCCATTACTATAGCTTGTAGTAATTGCAAGCAGCTATAAACCAAATGCATACACATGGAAACACAATATGACTAAATAACAAGAAGAGGAGTAATAAGAACAGAACCAGAATCTCCTAAATGACTAAAATATAACCCCAAATGTCAATAATTTCAAACATATATAGAAATCGAACTAAGGAATTCAACACATACCAGGAGTTGGGACTCTGGGGATTGAATTGTAAGATGATAAACCATTGGTCCTTTGGTAATAAGGACTGTTTTTGGACACAGGTCTCGAGGCCAAAACTGGTCGAAATCTTCTAGAAACGGAAGATACTTGTCTACTTGAAGAATAAGAAGGAGAAGAAGGGTATGAGGCAAAAGAAGGAAGAAGACAAAATTCGAGGAATTGCTTCGAACCCATGAGTACAGACATCGAGCACGAGAGTTTCCGAAAATGAATTTGTGGTAAACGAAGCAAAAATCGCATCTCGAAGTATCGATTTGAGTAAAAGCTCTTCAGCTATTATCCATTCATAGTGGTTGCTCAAGGGTTTTAGGGGTTCTTCTTTCCCTCCTCTGTATCCGTGTCTTATGGAGGAAGACGAAGGAAGATTTTGATTTCGCTCTCTTTGAGATAAATGGGCTTCGAAGCAAAAAGGCCCATTAATTGTTACTTTAGGCCTGTTAGCATTTATTTCGACCCATTATTTCCTTAAGAAAAACCTTGGCAACAAAGTCAAAGCGTGTGTGGCACGTAGAAGAGCGATTGGGCCTGGCCCATTTTTAATTAGTTGAGATAGGAAACTTGGCGGCAAAGTCAGAGAGAACAACGTGGAACCACCAATCTCAACATTTTTAGCCGCTAAAACCGTAGTAGCTCTTCTTTTACCGAGTAAATCGCGCCACCGATAAAAGAAAAACGCTAAAATATGACACAAATTACTTACTTAATTCATTTTTCTTAAATTGTTTTAAAATAGTAAAAAATAAATGTAATAGCCCAATATGCTATTATATAATACTAAGAACTAATATACATAATGAATTTTAGATGTTGTAGAATTAATGAATTTTAATATATGTTTTTGCGAATTTATACTACTAAACATAAGTTCATGAGGATAAACTAAATGCGGTTTGTGAATTACATTTCTATGGTACTAGATAACTAATTCTTCATTAGAAAGTAGTGTCTGATTTCTCTTTGGGATTCAAGTGTGAAATGTGGTGTATGCTTTCGTGGTATAATATAAAGAAATTATATATTTTTTGTATATATTTCGTGAAATTCCACGAATAAAAAAGTTATTGGCAAATTAAAATTGTTTGGGCTGATTGGTAGTAGCCTACTGAGGCTTTAGAGGCTGTAGAACTCTAACTTCATTTTAAACTTTTTTTTAGTTCCTAATCTAGTATCTTTGAAGAACTAATAAAATGTACCAAAATAACGTCAAGCTAATATAAGTATATATTTCTTGAAATGGAATTAAGAAAAAGAAAATAAACGAGGCCTAATATTTAGGAGGTTGTTAAGCTAAATCTAAAAGTTAAAACCCACTATAGCCCTTCCTTAATCCTCGCCAAAACCCTAACTTCTCCCTCTCTCTTTCATATTTATTTCGTGACAGTTAAGTTACAAGTTACAAACTTACTACCTGAATTGTCTTACTTCACTCAAAAGAAAACAAAAGACAGAATCCCTGCTTCTCTCATATATCTTCTCCTGTCCTTTCCTTTGTTTTCTGCGTTTACTCTCTCTAAGCTTGATTAGCAGCAATTAAAGCTAATTAAGTCTTAATTAAACCATTTACTCAAAACCTCCCCATCTGTAACTGCTCCTGATTGCTTCACATTCTTCATTTGCTAAAAATTCATCATCTATTTCTTAACTATGGACTGCTTAAGCTACTTCTCCAACTCAGATGTAATCCAGCTTCAGGATTGCTTTATCCCTGATGTGGATATGATTATCCCTGAAACTGACAGTTTCTTCTTCCAAGAGCAACCGCAACATCAGCCATTGTATCCCGACGAAGCTCTTTCACCGTCTCTCTTCGGGTTTGATCACTATGATCATTTCTACGAGTCGTTTCTTCCATCTCAAGAAATCTTCCTTCCTAGCCCTAAGACCCGAGTCTTCAACGAGTCACAGGAATTAGATTCCTTCCACACGCCAAAACACCAGAAACTCATTGACTCCAGCTTCCATTTCAACAGTCACGACCCTTTTTCCCCTAGCCCTGAATCTAATTACCTCTTGGATTCTTACATCACAGAAGCTTCCAACATTTCCAAGTTTCAAGCTCCTGATTTCTCATCGACGTTCAAGGTTGGGTGGACTGAACAAGGCGACACCAAGAAGCGAGAGCTATCTGCTCAGAGCATCGCAGCACGAAAGAGGAGAAGAAGAATCACAGAGAAGACTCAAGAGCTGGGAAAACTAATCCCTGGAAGCCAGAAACACAACACTGCCGAAATGTTCAATGCCGCAGCTAAATATGTCAAGTTCTTGCAGGCTCAAATTGAGATTCTCCAACTGAAGCAGACCAAAATGCAGGTATAAGATAAACCCTAAATCCAAATGGTTCCTTGCAGTATTTTCCTTCCTTTTTTTATACGATACTTGTTTAAATTTTGCAGACTCTGGATAGTTCAAAGGTGGGAAGAGAAATGCAGTTTTTGCTTGGTTCTCAAGAAATCCAGGAGAAGCTATCTACAGAAGAAGTGTGTGTGGTTCCAAGGGAAATGGTTCAAGTCCTAAAAGCCGAAGAATGCATCTTGACAAACCCTAAGATTTCTCGAGACATTAACAAATTGTTGTCAACAAATCTGATGAATTAGATTTGTCTATGTTCTGTCTGTTTCTAATTTGTTCCTTGGTAGTTTCAATATTAGTTAGAGTTTAACCATTAGTTAATTGTCTTCTTAACTAATGTAAATTCGTTGGTTTTTTAATCCAAAAGTGCTATGTACTCTGTTTCATCAAAAAGTTCAATTAATATATTTTCTTGGTTAATAATTAAATTTAGAATGTGTATAATATGCAAAATTAGAAAGAAAATAAAAATTATACTCTTAATGCTAGTTCCGAAAAATTAATAAGACAAATATGAAGAACATGACTTGGACACACTTCATGACTTCAAAGGGTAAGGCTCAGCATTTAGAATAGCTTCCTTGAGTAAATGAGGTCCCTTAGACATAAGCACCTAAGAAAATCATCCAAGTAATGGTCATTAAGACCAGAGTAACCACAAAAGCAATTTCATAAATTTTACATATAATCTACACTAACCTCGTTTGCATCTTTGAAATGTTCATCTTCACTTTTCTTCGGCCATTTGACAAGCCAACATCTTTCTTTCCCCAAACGCCGTGCAAGTTCTTCCGCTAGAGCTTGACCAGGTCCATCTCCGTCAGTAGCAATAACAATCCGAGACGCCTACCAATAAAAACAATTTTATACTTGGAATATTGACATTCAAAACAATCACACATCAAACCAAAAATATTAAGTTATCGCATACCTTTTTAAGATAGTCATTGCAATTCCATATGTACTTAAACGCCGTGTCCTAGTTTGACAGAAGAGTAAAATGCTTAAGAAATCAAATAAGAGAGAAATGGGAAAAAAAGAGATATAAAGTATGAAACCTACCTTGGATTCAGATGGAATTTCCTTTGAAGAAACCGTCTCTGGAGCTCCATCAGGAACAGACACACAATTGAAAAAACCAGCCTCTTCCATTGCAAGTTTATCTGGTTCCCCTTCAACCTAAAGTTTAATTTTCCCACAGATTAAGAATTAACATACTGCTCTTCACAGTTTAATCTGTCAATCGTATCATCATGTAAGGTTGATAAATGCAGACATACTATAATGATTTCAGATGTTTCTTCTATGTCATCAAGCCCATACAAGATCTTCCGTGTATTCCTTTCCTGAAGGAAAGTCAAAGAAAGAAGCATGTAAGAGAGTTGTTCATGTCTACTGTTGAGAAGGGAATTTGTATGATGTGAACCTGAACGAACTTCTTAGTTAGAGATCGGTACTTGCAACTCACAAGCTCCCCTCTTTGCCAATACGTAAAAGCAATCACAATCTGCGGCATTAAATGTAGCAAGTAATTAGAGATGAGAAAGTAAATAACAACAGACACACAGGACCAGAACCAAGAATGTTACTAGATATTTTCAGGATTTCTAAATTATTCTTGAAAACATAAGCAATTCAGAAGAATACTTGTAAGCTACCTCGTCATCTATTCTTTTCTGCATAACTCGATTTCTCTCGAGTGTTTTCCCTGAAATCGCTCTTGCAGCAAAAAAATCTTGAATCTGAAGCATAACCAACAACACAATAAATATGATCAAACTCATATAACTACAACGAAATGACGAATTCACAAAGTTCAGTTATTCTCTCATGAAACATATAAATGAAGATAACAACCTCATCACAGAGAGGTTCTAGCTTTATACTCTCCACCGTAATTTTTCTTTCAACCTTCCCTATTGGATCTTTAGATACCAACTTACCATCCACCTGCAAACAGAAATGAGGATAAGTCCAAAATATAATAAAGTTTTTTACTTTATAAAATGTTGGTTATCCTCATACTCAACCATCACAACTCACCTGTAGTACACCTTTTAACCCACACTTCCTCCTGCAAGTCCATTTAGCTGACGAACTACAGAATCAGAAAATTAAAAGACATGATCATGAACTACATTCTCATGAACAACAAGTTCAAAACCATAACTTTATTATATGAGATAATAAGATAACAAACCCATCAGGGTATATGTAAAGAGTCAAGCTTTTTTCTCCAGAGTCTCCAACTTCACACTAATGCACCCACAAGTTATCTAAATTAGCCTTTTCCAAGATACTCAACATGAATCAAGCAACATCCACATAGTACTTTAAGTATTGGCATATATATAAGCATGCGATACCTTCGGACATATCAAGCAACTACGTACTCCTGGAGGACAGTTTTGAGCATCGATTCCTTGTTCTGACAATTTACGCATCAAAGTCACTAATTTAGACAGAACAACCTTCTTGCCTGCTTCTTCTTCAGGAACAACTACAAAGCAGAAAATGCATACAAATGGAAACACGAGGACTCAATAACAAGAAGCATGAAAACATAGTGAAACTGAAGAATGGGAGCAATAGGAACAGAATCAGAATCCTAATTGACTAAAGAAACCCCAATTTCAAAAATATACAGAAATCGGAAGATGAAAAACCATTGGTACTTTGGTGATCAGGGACGTTTTCAGACATGGGTCTAGAGGCCAAAACCGGACGCGATCTTCTAGAAACGGAAAATTGCTCAAGGGTTTTAGGAATTCTTCTTCTTTCCCTCTGTCGCTTCTTGTCTTATGGAGGAAGGAGAAGAAGAAAGAAACAAAGGAGAGATTTTGATTTCGCTTTCTTTCAGATAAATGGGCCTCTATATAAAAAGGCCCATTAATTATCTTTTAAGGTTAAGAGAAAAAGAAAAGACTTTGCGACAAAGTAACAAAAAGTGACACGTGGAAAGAGGTAGCGCGTCTTTTAGTTTGGGCTTGGCCCATTTAGGAATTAAAGATTTGACTTAGTAATTTCGGTTAGAAAACTTGGCATCCAAGTCAAAGAGGGAGCACAGGAACTACCAATGTCAACTTTTACCGAGTCATTGTCTCAGGAGTCTATCGCACGAGTCACGACACAAAGCAAAAACAGCAAAATACAGTATATGACAGAAAACCTAAGTTAATTTTAATGGAGATGACAATTGAAAACCTAAAGTTAATATCAAACTAGTTTATGATTCCATAAAACTTGAAGTCCTATTGTAAGGTTTTGATGATTCATAATGAAAGCGGAATCATACCTAATGAATTCATATCTTCCTGAATAGTGTTAGGTCTTTGGTGATGGGTTGCAGATAATTATTTATTTAAGTGTGTTAGGATTGTTTTGAGCACCATAAAACTCTGTTTATTATATAGAGATTAATTCCTAAAATTCCTAATATTTTCGAATTAGTCGGGCTAATATATCCATTATCCATATATATATATCACTTATATAGAAAAGAAAACTTAAAGTTACTGATCAATAAGTTTATGCGAATAAATTAAACCATAAGTTCATGAGAATAATCGAACTAATCATAAGTTCCAAAAAACGTACTAATCATAGTGGTTAGTGTTTTAAAAAAATACAATAGTGTTGACCAAATTACTATTTAGTCAAAATAATAATAATTTAATCAATGATATGATAGATGTTAAGCTTATCCCATCCTTTGTTTCCATGTCGTAAACCATGATCACTGGTCATAGTTCTTTGATTTAACTTTTTGTGTGTGAAATAATTAGTCTTAACTATTTGCAAACAATCGTTTTCATAAATGCATGGTCTCATTAATTGATTTGAGGTAACAAAGAAACTACTCTAAAAGGCTTAATGATGGGACTTGCCACTAAATTTATCACATTAGTTCTTACGTCTATTTTATCATTGATATTACGTGGACTTTTATTATATTGGTGTAACACAAATTCGCTAGAAAGGAAGTGTTTACGGCGAAGCGACGGAGGTTAGAAATATAATGCATAAAACAATTCAATAACGGAAGAGATATAATATAACCGACCTAATTTTTTTTCTTTTTCGCCTAAAAATATGTATTAAGAAATATGATGGAAACAAATTAAAAGAAATTATCAAATTTGAAACCAACATTGTTATAGTCGATTTCACAGTTGTAATTATATCAACACAAATATGTAAATACATTTCCATTAAAAATATGTGTATAAATTTATAATATTTCATTGTTTCTTAACAAAGTTAGATCAAATATCTATATAACATACAACTACAAGAAAAGTTGTAATTTAGTTATACTGAAGAAGAAAACAAATTCACAAAAAGTACATACAATCAGTTCGAAAAAATACTAAAAGGCAAGAATATTGTGAGCACTAAAACAAATTTTTGAGAATATAGGTACTTAAAATTACAGTACATTAATATTTTGTCTTCAATATTAATCATGCAATAAGATTTCAGGAAATGTAATAATTTCTAAAAAGTAAAATTTGGCAATAAAATGTTAGGACTATTGTTTTCCCCACTCGTCAAATCAAAACAATTTATTTAGGAAACAAAGAGTTGTGATGAAGTTTTCTTTCTATCAATCAGACTAGATGGACGATTTGACTTGACCTAAAGTCACTATTTCCATTATATTCTCACACTCTCTCAAAATCCCACATCAAAATGTTAGTACTCATTACCTTTTTTTTCTTCTTTATTCTATTTCTATTTATGAATTTCTACAGCTGTGATTGGTTTGGGAGTAATTAAGAGGAAAAAGGCAAAAATGAACAAGAGAGAGTAAAAGCAAAAAGTAGTGAAATATTTTTACTCCATTAAAAATGAGAGTTTATTATATATTTCCTGCAAAAGGACAAAAATATTTTTTCTACCCAATTACTTTGATTGGTAATATTTTTGGCACAAAACAGAATAAAGTTAATATTTTTACGCTAATGATGTCTACCATGCAGAGCCTACAATTTTGTTACAAAAATCTGAATATAATAATTAATGGTTGACAAAAAAAATTGGTGGCCACAACTGATCCAACAAAGCTCGTAGTCTTTACGTTTGGTCAAGTTAATATTATTTTTATTTTATTTTAATGATCATCCATAAGTTAAAGCATTTTTAGATGATGAACTAATTGCAGTTTATTTTTTTAACGAAGTTAGAACGTAAGCGACTATATATATTTATTTTTTTGGTAACACGTAAACGTAGTTATAATAGATTATTAGATTTCATGGTTTTTAGTATCTGGATTTCAACTTGGTTTAGAAAAAAACGGTAAAAGAAAAAGACAAAAGATGGAATTAAAAGTTGACACACACATCAGTTGGATCGATCGCGTAAATAACGCGGGACAACATTTTGATAAAGGCTGCTCTGAGTCTGAGTCTCTGACACTCTCATGGATCATTTCATATAATTCAGTTATAATAAAATAATATTATAATTTATATATGTGAATGATTAAAACCAAAAACGAAATATGTGTATGTGAAACGTGATGCTTGCTTAGCTTGCTTGTCATTTTTAAAAAACTTTTCGTTTCCTTGATATCGAGTTTAATTTAACCAACGTAAAGGGAATATAACGTTTGAATCCAATTGATACAAGAGAAATAATAGATCCATGAGATTATTCATGGCATGACCTATCAAATAACTCATATGAATTACCAAACAAAAGTCATAGAATATAAATCTCACGTACTTTTTTTTTTTTTTTT
>Ga0041059_1000171_pt1 | contig 41542 bp, 32 predicted proteins | sample AraColnosormetaG_FD_56232 | JGI IMG/M metagenome (GOLD analysis project Ga0041059, IMG submission 56232) | Arabidopsis roots microbial communities from North Carolina, USA - Col MF nosort | ecosystem: Host-associated > Plants > Roots > Unclassified | place: USA: North Carolina | collected...
TTTTTTTTTTTTTTTTTTTAGAAGTCAGTCAATATTAGTCAGTTAATATTAAATTTAAATGAATTAACATAAAAATTCAAGATATCAGTTGTCCACGAGGGCGACAATGATGGAGCTCTGACAGATTTTGGATCATTTCGTACGAGAACTATCAGACAAGATCTTTCTCTCACACTCTTTTATATACTTACGTCATAAATATTCAAAAAAAATACATAAGTGTGTGTATGTATATATACACACGAAGAAGCAAATTGTTTTGTATCTGTGTGCATCGTATTCTAAAGGTCGTATCACCAGATGGGTAAAATTTTAGTTAGAAGCAACATTTAATGAGAAAAGATTGATAGCTTTATAAAGGAAAGGTTTTGAAAATTGTGATGATTATTTAATGATAGTTTAGTAAAGTCAAGTACATATAGATACTGTGGGTTAATAGAAGATTCTGAAAATTAAGTAATTTTAGAAGATTCTTTCCAGTAATGTTTTTGCTAATTATATAAATCACTCTACTCGATTACCAAATATAAATTTTAGTTGACTCTTATATGGTACTAAAAACATTTTGGCGGAATTTATAAATACTGTTGTGTAGCTACAATTCAGTTTCATATAAATATAAATTAGTTCCCAGCTTAACATGAATAATATATTAAAAACAAAATTCAAACAAACGTGATTTAAAGAAGAATATATCTAACTCATCTCAATTCAACAACCAAATTTTGAAGGTGTAAATAAAAATATAACATGAAATAGCAATTTTTATTCTAATAATTATGAAAGAAAATAGCACTCCAAATAAGTGTTTTGAAGAATTATAAATAATAGCCATTACAAATTAACTATTACAATATTAATATCTATTCTCGATTGACCCATTTTTCAGTCACTATCTATTGCCTGACCAATTGACCACATGGATTTGAGTCCATTTTAATAATTTTAAAATGCATATAACTTTTTCTTTTTCTTATTCATTGACATGGAATTTGAATCCCAGTTTTGGGTAGTGATGATTTGATGATGATATTGAAATATGATTGAGAACCTCGATTACAAAACCAAAACGTTTATCAAAGAAAAAAAAAAACTTTAGAAATACTAATAAGAAGAGAAGAGTGGCCCCAAATCTGAACACATCTCAGTGGTATGTAATGTTGCTTTTAAGAGCAGCTTGACCTTCGCTGACAAACTATCTTATTTTTTTACAGTACATTTTATTTTTCAAAACCTAAGAGTTGTTTTAATGTCATCATCCTCTGTGTTTATTACGTAGGCTTCACTAAGAAGAAAAGGACCTCTCCCTATCTCCTACGTCTTTTGATTCCCTCTGTCTTCTTGTTTATTCACTTCTCAAATTTTATTTTGCTTCTTGTTTCTTTTTAAGTTTTAGCAACATTTTTTTTGTTTGTTTATAGTTTTTGGTCTAAATGTTTACATGTCGATTTTTTTTACGTTTCCACTTATATGACAAGTCTATGTAAGAAAGATATGATATGGCACGTGATCAAAATTTAGCAGGATTCGACCTTATATACACACACACATACATATATGTAGAGATTGACATTTTCTTTGTTTTGTTTTGGTTATTCAATTCAAATATATGACCGTTTTTATGGTTTGGTTTGGTTTGGTTTAATTTGCCTGAAATTTTGTTCGGACTAACTAAAGAATATGAAACTTGAATGCAATTTTTTTTTTGTTTACTTACATAGTTTTGCTTACACTAAATTGGTTTGTGTCTAGTTTAATTTTGATTTATTTGACATAAACAAAGTAAAATCAATTGGTTTATTAAAAAAATTGATTTTTTTTCTCTCTTTGAATCCCATTTGCTTCAGGTTGTATGTCCTTGATAACAAGATGTTTGTATCTCGCTAGAAATCAAGATGCTTGGGTTCTTAGAATCAAAATTGTGGCTTGAAGTCTAGGACTAAATGGCCCATTACGAGCCTATTTCCAACCTTAAGTTTACAACTTACAAGAGAGTGCTCTCACTCAAAATCCCCTGCATCTCCATTTCGTTCATTGATATCATCTATCAGGTTTATGTCTTCACCAACAGCTTTTTTGTGCGATCCACGCATCTTCACGAGTTTTCTCGGGTTCCTGCAACCTTTCAACACATCAGACATGGCTTCTGCTCTATGCAAAATAGACTTCCTTCTATCTTTATCAGGCGGTGCATCTACTGCTTCTCTGTATGTATTTGGCAGCTTCTTCGAGTGAGGAAGAGACGACATTAGGCTGGATAGTCTCTTCGCCATATCGCTCATCCCTTTCGATCTCAACCCGTTATCGATCATCTTAAATGTGATGTACTGTGGAATAATCCCTCGTCTCACTGCGTTGTCAAACTCTTCAAAGGCTTCTTCTAACATCTCGAGTCTGCAGAGCAAATGTATAAGCATTGTGGTTGTTAATAAGTCAGGATCGATTCCTCTGTTTTTCATCTCCTTGTTCACTTGCATCGCCAAGCTCAGCTTCCCATCCTCACACAGCATTTTCAAGATCAAATGATACGTTAACCGGTCTGGACTGTGTCCAGCTTCAATCAACTTGAAATATAAGTTCATGCCCTCTTCCGTTTTGTTATGCTTTGAGAAATACTTGAAGAAATGGTTGTATGTAGTCGTGGTAGGATCAACACCTCGTGTCATCATCATCTTGAGTATTTTGCTAGCACCAGGAAGATCTCCAGCCTTGCAGAAATTCTTCACTAGTGAATTATAAGTCACTATAGTAGGACCTGATTCACAAACGAAGAACCTTTCCATCATACCTAGAGCTTCACTTAACCGCCCCGCTTCTCCTAAACCATCGATAATCGGATTAAAGACCATAAAATTAATCTCCATTTCTGCCATCTTCATTTCTTCAAGAACCTCCATAGCAATCTGAACACGACGCATCCTGCAATACCCTTCGATAAGAGTACCGTAAGTAACAACAGTCGGCTTCACATTCATCGCTTTCATCTCTTCCCATAACTTCTCTGCCTGCTTTAGCTTTCTTGAACGAAACCATCCATTCAATAAAATGTTGAAAATCCGAACAGAAGGAACCCAATTCGAATCCATCGTCCCTCCTATTCTCTCCAAATACATTGAAGCTTCTCTAACATGACCTTCTTTACAAAGTGCATCTAACAAAACCTCAAGCAACCTAAGTTCCGTAGCTGATTTACAAACCGGTTCATAACTTCTAGCGAATTCAAAAGCTCGTATAGCTTGTTGCACCATACCTACAAGCAAATTGGAAAAACTATATTAAAGTCAAAAGCTTTATGCTTCTATTACTCTAAGCTAGCTCTTTGTATCAGCAATATTGATGAAGCTACAAGAAATCTGCATACCAGCACGAGCATACCGTCTGATCAAAACGATGAACGTATCTGCAGAAACCAAATTCGATCCTTCATCGCTTCTCACTCGATCAAAAACCAACGACCAAGCAATTTCAAATTCACGAGCTTTACATAGAGAATTGACAACAGAATCGAAAAGTGAAGGAGAAAGTGTAAACCCAGGTTTCATCTCCGCCCATTTGAACACTGAGTGAAGCAACATCGGCGATGAACTTAACCGATCGAACAACGCGTGAACCAACTCAACACTCGGTTCGATTCCGGTTTCATCTAAAGCTGACTCGAGACTCGAACCGGGAACAACATCAGTGTTCTCGAGAAGATTCGATATAGTAGAGAGATCGGTTTTCGAGACGGTGTTTTGTTGCGGTGGAGTACATGTAGAATCGGGTACGGCGGGTGATTGTATCCGTTGGATGAGAGGCTCGACGGGAATGAGCGGGGATGAACGGCGAGATGATGATAACAATCTATGAAGAAAGAAGTTGCGGTGAGGATTAGGGTTTAAGAGGAGGTTGCGGCGGAAGGCGGTGAACAGAGAGTTCATTTTCTGCCGCCGTTTATTAGAATTAAGTGTCCGCCGAGAAAATTAGGACACTCCGATTACGCGCCATTTGGGCTTTTGTTTGTTAACTGAAAATATCGATCAACATGGCCCATTATTTTAAAATGAAGTTACATATAGAATATTTGATATATATCCTCATACAACTTAGAAATTGTCTTTCTAGTCCTTCTCCACACGTATTTAATTTGTTTTTTATAAAGATGTATATACAATTTATCATTTATTTTTTTGGATAATTTACAATTTATTATTTTGCAAGTAAGAATCCGTGTATGCGTGTGATTCGTATATGTCCAAATACATATAATTAATGTTGTTAAATTGGTAGAAACGCCTTTTTGACTAATGTTTGAATTTCTATATGTGAATAAATATCTTTCGAAATAATTGTGAGAATGCAAGGCAATGGATGTGGTTATTTTCTCCCTCCATTTCCTTTTCAAATTTATTTTATCCCTTTAAAGAAATAAACATATAAATATTATTGACCAAATATATTAAATTGATTTTAAGGTAAAATAGTTGGAAAATATGTGTATAATTAGAAAAATGTCAAAAATTTATAATTGATCTGAACTCGAGCACTTGTTGATGTGTATTTGGATCGTATTTTCCAGATACATGAATTTTAAATTAACATCTTTTAATTTGATTAAGTAAATCAACGATTAAAAACGTGAATGATGGTAGATACATTGCGGTGATAATATCGTACAGAATCGTTTAATGTAAATATAATGTCTATTAATGTATTTTCGTTTCCAAATTAGAAATTACTGTAATTTACGTAAGGTAAATATATTTTTTGTTTTCAAAATAATAGTCATTACCATTTTATGTTTGTCGGAAATTTCTCGACCAATAATTTGTCTATCTATCGAAGTAGTGTAGTTCTTAAAAAACAAACAAATTACCATAACATATAAACTTTTTTTTGTTAATTGACAGCTCCAACATATGTGTAGTAATAAAAGACAGTTGCACTATTCCTTGTATAGTAACTTGGACCAAATTATAGAAATCATTCTTACAATTTTTTACCAAAGAAATTGAAGATTTTTCCAAAAAAAGCAAAGAAAGATTTTTTAAATTCCGATTTTTTTTTTTTGTTATATCCAAAAAAATCCGAATTTCAAACAGTACCTTTTTCAGTCAGTCGCTTCCCCCGCTCCTCTCCGCTCTCTCCCCCACCTACACATATTTCAACACTCTCTCTCTCTCTGGAGCGTTCTCTTCTCTCCTTGAGCTTCTCTTACCGCCATTAGAGCTCCTTCACAAACTCATAAACCTATTTGTTGAGCCAGGTATCATCATCACCTCTCGTCTGCTCACAATTTCCTGTTTGATTACCGATTCTCTGAATCGTAGCTTGTTGCTCTGCGTTTTGATCGATCGGAGCTAATAGTAGTTTGGATTTTAGTCTAATCGATCTCTCTAGCGAATGTTTTTTGGTCTTCGATTGAGATGATCGATTCCTCTTTGTTGTTTCCGCTTGTATTTGGTTTCTGCGTATTTGTTCTTCAAGCATGGCTAATCACTGGGAAATTGAAATTGTTGAGATCGTTCTTATCTGTTTGACTGGATTTTATGAAACGTGTGTGTACTCTATGGCTCATTGTTTGTTTAAGTAATCGGTCTTTTAAAGGATTTTTGCTATGAAGAACAATGCTTAATTCGATTTGGAAATGACTAGCTTGAAAATTGGATCTATCGATGCAGATTAATGTGAAGGAAACATAGAAACTAGTTGTGATAAGCTGGGTTGCTTGTTTAAGCTGACATTTACTCAATAGTTAGAATCGTGTGGAATTGAGATCTGTGGCTAAATTTGAGTATGAAGAAATCGTTTTAATTGCCACTATATGCTTGTTTCTTCCTGAAATTTATGCTGCATTTGAACATTGCTTGATCTTTTTGATGGAGGCAAGGATAGACATTTGATTATGAACTGTTGTTGTTCTGCAGGCTTGGCTTAACCACTGGCCTTTTTCCAGACTAAATTATGTATTGCTCTTCTTCGATGCATCCAAATGCAAACAAAGAAAATATCTCTACTTCAGATGTACAGGAGAGTTTTGTACGAATAACGAGATCACGAGCTAAAAAAGCCATGGGAAGAGGAGTATCAATACCTCCAACAAAACCTTCTTTTAAACAGGTACTGAAACATGTTCTTATAGAAAGTCATGAATTTCAAGAGCTGATGCTAAACTCTCTAATTTCCTGCCTCTGGTTTATCAGCAAAAGAGACGTGCAGTACTTAAGGATGTGAGTAATACCTCTGCAGATATTATTTATTCAGAACTTCGAAAGGGAGGCAACATCAAGGTAAAGATTTCAGATGATACGCTTTCATTGTCTTGGTTGGTTTATATCTTATGTTGGTAATATAGCCTTCAAACTTTCCCTTTGGGCTTATTACTGTTGACATCACGTTGCAGGCAAACAGAAAATGTCTAAAAGAGCCTAAAAAAGCAGCAAAGGAAGGTGCTAACAGTGCCATGGATATTCTGGTAGATATGCATACAGAAAAATCAAAATTAGCAGAAGATTTGTCCAAGATCAGGATGGCTGAAGCCCAAGATGTCTCTCTTTCAAACTTTAAAGATGAAGAAATTACTGAGCAACGTAAGAACTACAGTGTTCGTGAAAATAATGATAGTTACCACCTTCTCCTCATTTCCGAGGTCATGTTGATCACTCGCTAACTTTAAATCAAGCATTGGACTCCAGAATGCTGAAATTAGTTATTCCCATTAAATTTGTGTTGTCAAGGGTTGAAACAAGTGAACTCTATACCAACATGAATTTCTCAAACTTACTTAAGGTATGTATCTTATACTGGATTGTGCAGAAGAAGATGGATCAGGTGTCATGGAGTTACTTCAAGTTGTAGATATTGATTCCAACGTCGAAGATCCACAGTGTTGCAGCTTGTATGCTGCTGATATATATGACAACATACATGTTGCAGAGGTATTGAATTACATGATCCAAATATTTGCTTTACATCTTTCCACTGTTAACTTCTTGTAACTAATCTCAATATAACTACTTATATGAAGACTGTTGGAGTTATAACCTCTCTTTTCTTGCAGCTTCAACAACGACCCTTGGCTAATTATATGGAGCTTGTGCAGCGAGATATCGACCCAGACATGAGAAAGATTCTGATTGACTGGCTTGTAGAAGTTAGTTACCTTCAAACTTAGCTCATATATATAAATAACGGCATCATCTTATTATGTTTCTTATTGAATAGGACACTAAACCTTACTATACATAGCTTTCTTACAAAAATTAGAGCAAAAACTGAGAGTACTTTTGAGTAAAATAGTGAAGTGCGTGGTATTTTCAGGTTTCTGACGACTACAAGCTGGTTCCAGATACGCTTTACCTTACAGTGAATCTTATCGACCGGTTTCTGTCCAACAGTTACATTGAAAGGCAAAGACTCCAGCTCCTTGGTGTCTCTTGCATGCTTATAGCTTCGTAAGTCCCTACTTTGTTGTTTGTGTGTGTTTGTCAATTTCAGGTTATAGCAATGAGAACAGCATTTCCATCACTGGGAGAGCGCGAACCTATATATATATGTATACTTGCTAAGTAGAGAAACAAGTAAGGCTTATCTTCCTTATACATTTTTGTTGAACCTTGTAGAAAATATGAAGAGCTTTCCGCACCAGGGGTGGAGGAGTTTTGCTTCATTACGGCCAACACATACACAAGACCAGAAGTAATTAACATTCAAATCACACATCTCTCGGTATCTTTAATGTGTACAGATTCTTGATGAAAATATATAAACTGGAATCTTTGTTTCAGGTGCTGAGCATGGAGATTCAAATTCTAAATTTTGTGCACTTTAGATTATCGGTTCCTACCACCAAAACATTTCTGAGGTAAATACTAAAGGGCAGAACTATGAATCATCATATCTTTCCAACTTTGTTTAAAAATAGTACCACTGAGTTTTCATCTTACCAATGTTTTTTCAGGCGGTTCATTAAAGCAGCTCAAGCTTCGTACAAGGTATGAAACCATGATCCATTTATCATCAACCCTCACTTCTACAGAAACTTGGAATCTGAATGTAGTGCGTTGTTTCTTATAATTATTTTGCAGGTGCCTTTCATTGAACTGGAGTATTTAGCAAACTATCTCGCCGAATTGACACTGGTGGAATATAGTTTCCTAAGGTTCCTGCCATCACTAATTGCTGCTTCAGCTGTTTTCCTAGCCCGATGGACACTCGACCAAACTGACCATCCTTGGGTCAGCTCATGTTTCTTGAATCTTGAAAAAGGTTGTTTTTGTGTTTGCCTCTTTTTTGTGCTGATAAAAAGAATGATGTTTGGTTATAGAACCCTACTCTGCAACACTACACCAGATATGAGGTAGCTGAGCTGAAGAACACAGTTCTCGCCATGGAGGACTTGCAGCTCAACACCAGTGGCTGTACTCTCGCTGCCACCCGTGAGAAATACAACCAACCAAAGGTACATTTCTCTACAAAACACCGTTAAATCAAACTACTGATTGTTGAAGAAAAGTGAATGAATGATTGAACTGGTTTTAATTCTGTATGACTTTGATAGTTTAAGAGCGTGGCAAAGCTGACATCTCCCAAACGAGTCACATCACTATTCTCAAGATGACACCAAGCAACATCGAAAACAGAGCCCAAGTCAGGTGATCAAAATACCTATTTTCAGACATTGGATGTTATGTCGTCTCTTTGCCAGTTTTGTCTGTCTGTAATTCTGTAGCTATTGTGTGGCGCCTTAATTGTAGGCCATTACTTGTCACACCACTTAGCTTTAAATAAATGTTATGGAATTTTTCTAATCGCATTGCTACAACTATTTACTATCCTGCGGGATTTTGTACCTAGGAGCACTTGGAAAACGAATACAAAAGTGTTAATTAATATAAATTTCACTGTTCATGGCTGGATTGTTATGTTGTTTGTTCTGATTTCGCAATGCTATATTCATATGGAAACATTTCCATCTACAATTAACGTCTCCCGTGTAACATTTGGTATCCCCTTTTTACTGATTCCTCCATGCTTGATTTTATTCGTCAAATTAGTCTTCAGGTATACTTCAATGTATGTATTTCCATGGCTTGAAGTTCTTCAATCTTCCACAAATTCAATCAAATCCTAAAATTCGAAGATACGCCAACACTTTTCCTCCTTAAAAACTCTCAACTATACCCACTTCAGTTCCTTAAGTTGAGTTATCACAGCTACAGTTCCTTATATAGTCCTCCACTAAACAAACAAGAAATCCCTAAGTCTGTAGCTCGACTTAAAACCGCTTCAGATACTTTTCTCAAAGTCGACTTACCTATAATTTTCTGTATGGCAATAGCCTCTACCGCCGTGATTGCGCACGAGATTCATTTACAAAGATCAGGACGCCTAAACCGGTAACTTCTCACTATAAAATGGTAAAAACAGTGTTATTGTTTACATGATCACTTATTCTCTTCTTATGCTAGTCATCCTTACTAGTACAACTGTTGCTCCTGAGTTTGTTTAAGCGTGAATTTGTGTTGGATGATTTATTATAAGATTTTTTATGGGTCAATTGTGATGGATGTGAGCTTGTGTGTCGTAACTTAGGGATACCACTACTAATCATCCCTCCTCTGTTTCCTCTTTAAGAGTCTGCAAGCCTTCAACCACAGATCAAGCTAAGACCAGTTGAGCTCTAGCCATACCATACTACGGCTCATCGGTGTTTTGTGTTTTATTTCTTAAAAATGATGGTCTCTTGTTTTTATGTTCTTTCTATTGGACTTTTTAACTATTGGGGTAAATTAATGTCTGTTCTAGTTCAGTGGACACAACTATGTTGTTCGTTTCTTTTAAATGACTGATAAGCTTTCAACATATAAACTCTATGCATATTTGCTTATCCACAATTGTATTGATGAAAAACAAAGAAACAATGAAAGTATCAATGAATCACAAAAAAACAAATGGGTTTAGAATCTTCGCTTACATCCCTCAGACTCTAATCTCCCTAATCTCAGTGAGTTTAGAAGCTTTCCTCACATCCCTCAGATTCTTTTCTCCCTAATCTCAGTCTAATGGCGACTGGATTCACATACAACATTCAACAAACCCACACACATAACTGGTAATCTTATGTTGCTTCTGTTACAAGATTCTCTGCATATATAACATTCCTCTTTCCCAACATTTGATTATCCTTTACTGTCTCACAAGTCATAAAGCTAATATAGAGCATATAGCCTGAACGAAAGTAAGAAGGAGAAGTACACAGGCAGCCACAACAGAAGCAGCTGACCAAGGATTGTGGAAATAATCACGTCTCAGAGTTGCTTTCCACTTGTTCCAAGGCGCATTGCAATGCGCTTGTAGATTCCCATAGACTGTCTTATAGTAAAACCCGCTGTAACTTGTCTCTTTCAATATGCTATTGAACAGCCTCGAAACGTCTTCTGCATTTCCAAATCTGTTCACAATGATCCCGTGGTCAATGAACAACTCAGCATCCATGGGAGATCTTATGAAGCAACTGAGGAACCTCATATAATGAATGAAGTAAGCATCTAAACGATGACATTGCTCAAACAAGATGATGTTTCTGTACAGAGATTCTGTGATGTCGTTGATCTTGATTTTGGGAATCGTGAGGACTCCGTTTGCAAAGCTTATGTCAAGTGCGCAGGTGTTGTTATCTGCGGGCTGGAGCTTAACACCGGCATTTTGAATCTCTTTTGCACTCAGTACAGAGTCCATCATCCTCATGCTTCCTCCAGGAAAACTCAAAACCAAAGGCAGGTGAATAGATCGCAGAAGGTCAACAAAATGACAGATCTTTGAATCAGAAATGCTTCTCGAAAATGAAGGGATGCTCATCCAGAATTTCTTGAAGTGGTTGTGAATGATTCGAGTCAGAGGGGGAAGTTCCCTATGGTAGTCAACATGTAGCAATCCAAACATCCCCTCGACAACAAAATATGGAAGCTGATTTTCAAGTAACATAACGTCATGGTTCACATCGACAATCATCTTTTGCTTCCCATATATCCTATCTAGCATACCTCTATATACATCAAACTGAGACCTCAAAAGAAGTTCTACTAGGAAGCTTGCATCAACGATTAACATCTTCACATATTCATCGCTACTAAGTCTTACATCTTCTGTGTAACAAAAGCGAGCCCTTTCTTCCCATGTCCTTGCAACTCTTACCAGGTCTTCCAAACTTAAGGCTGTTCTAGGAATAAAACTCTGTAGGTACCTAAGTTTATGATCTTCCATGGCTTGAAGTTCTTCTTTACCGTAGTGTAAGGGTCCAATCGACACAACCCGAGGCGAATAAGCATCGGGGTTCAATCTGCGCAGCCTCTCAGGTGCCTTATAGATACAACAGTTGGTTGAAAGAGAAGACAAAGATTCCAAGTTCTCTTTGATGGAATCCACAAGGGCATCACCTGGAAGGACTGTAATACCCTGATTCTGATCCATGTCTTATATGACTTCAACTACACCAGAGCTTTGAATTCTGTAAAGATGAGAGAAAACTTGTTTCTTGCACTACTGGAGAAAGAAATTGATAAAGAATTAGTCAGAAATTGAAAATGTCAATGGCAAATCGTTTGTGCCTTTCAAAAACACTATTTCATTTGACCAAGAAACGCATACCATTGGTAGGACTTAACCAAGTCATCCGAACCTCTCGTGGTGAATGTTATAGGCTTTTCGGTTAAGTAAAGAGACGCTATATTATATGGGGAAAGGGGGGACTTTATCAAGGATTCATTCCTCAAAAACTACAGTTAATAAGCTGTTACACGAACAAGTTGAAGAGCAAGATGGACGAATTATGAAACTGGAAGCAATACGATGGTTTTTCATTGGAACCCCTTGTATTGCTACTCATTTCAATTTTCGTATTTATGTGCTTTTTTGATATTGGAAGATATTGACTACTGAGCAGTGTCCTAGAAAATAGACAATTCATGAAACATAAGGTAACTGAGAGCAAAATATAGTGACAATGCCATTTTCCGGGACATTTTCCTTTCCCGGGTGTTGGTACAAAGACAGGACACAAGCCCTATTAAGTCTCAAAAAACTCACTTCAGCTTAGATTTTGAAGAGCTCATTAGAGGTTTAGCAATGGGACGAGCTGGAGCTGCCCTCGTGGCTTTCCTCAAGTCATACTTTATCATAGAGAAAGCGCAGATCATCGCAAGCACCATAGTTGGGTACACATAAACAGTTTTGGCTGGGTCAGTATTTACTGGCTTCCCTAAGATCCCTTCTTTAACAAGACCCCATACTAGTAGCAATGACCCAAACATGCTCATCCTTCCAGGCTTTAGCAAACCCACAAACGCCCCAGCTACAGAAAAGTAGCTCCCTGCAAGAACCTGTACAAAATGTATCACTTGTGAGACTATTAGTAGAATCTTAAGTGAACTGTGTTAGGAGCTCTTGAGATAGAATAAGCGAACCTCTAGGCGTTGAAGATCGGTCACTGCAGAAGCTTCTTTCACATTGGTGAGATTGTAGATATCTAACACATTTTCCCACTTTGGAAATGTCATGTTGATGGCAAGGCCATTGACTACAGCACCAGGGTATAAGAGAGCCTTAATCATCGGAACAGGAAAGATCTCACTAGAAATCAACTGAGACGATGTCACATGGATTGGCGATGAACACATACCAGATCTACATGGAACTCTGTTTTTAAGATTACGATTCAAGTCAGATCAACCAGAGAGACAAACAAACCAAGTAATGACTAATGATCCATATTATTAAGATTCTAATCAACTGATAAAATTTTGAATCAGCTTAGAGTTTCATACTAAAACCAGCTACACAAAAATGCGGAAACTTGAAAATGAATCAGAAATCAAGTTTTTCATTAATCAACCTTACGCAAGAGAAAGACTAAGCGTCGTCCACATATCGGATTCATAGACGCATCACTAGATAACGAAATATAGGGTTCGAATTACGCAGCTGAGAGTTTGTTTTAGTATGAATTTACCTGAAGAGAGGGATCTGGAATAAGATCAAGACGAAGTAAACCGATGAAGCCATAGACGTCCATTTCTTTATCCATCCCTTTGATTGCCCTGGGTTCGCCATTAACAAGCCCGCAAAGAAATCAAATCTAGAGAGAGAGAGAGAGATGCAGAGTGGACCCGTTGTTACCAGACGATAACGACGAAGAACAAAATAAATACTTTATAAACGACACGCTTTGCTACACTGTAAACACAAAACGGAGTCAGTGTTTAGATCTTTAAGGGATAAACGACGTCGTTTACAAAGATTCATATAAAAATCCGATTATTTTTCTCACTGCTGCTGAAAACAGCAAACAGTTTTGATGATAAAAGCCATGGCTCTATCTTCTGCCGGCGTCGTCTCTCATCTTCATCCTCCGTCGTTTTCTTCGTCGTCAGGATTATCCGTCAACAGAGTTCTGTTTCGGAATCGGAACGCTAGTCCTTGTGGTCTATCTCTTCCAATTCTCAATCCGTCTCGGTCTGTACTTGTTTTTGCTCGTGGCAAGAATCGAAAAGGATTCGTGTCTTCGTCTTCTTCGTCTCCGAAGAAAAACAAAAAGGTAAGAAAATCAGAATGAGAATGATTTATGTTCGCAATTGCTCTTACCTGCTGCTTTCGCCGAATTTGACTAGAATTTGGATACACTAACTAAGTGAGCTATTATCGGTTAGAATTGGTGAATCCTCGAATTAGACTTTGGCTCTTTTTGATTTTGTATCAGCCTTTGATTTCATGGTTTGTGGCAGAAAAGTTTGGATGGAGCTGATAATGGAGGAGGTGAGGAGGAGGAGGATCCATTTGAGGCATTGTTTAATCTTTTAGAAGAAGATTTGAAGAATGATAACTCGGATGATGAGGAGATAAGTGAGGAAGAGTTAGAGGCATTAGCCGATGAGTTAGCTCGAGCATTGGGTGTTGGTGACGATGTTGATGACATCGACTTGTTTGGTTCAGTCACTGGTGATGTTGATGTTGATGTTGATAATGATGATGATGATAATGATGATGATGATAATGATGATGATGATGATGACAGCGAAGAAGATGAAAGACCGACTAAGCTGAAGAATTGGCAGCTTAAAAGACTGGCTTATGCATTGAAAGCTGGGCGTCGTAAAACTAGTGTAAGTTTTAGTTCAGTGTTGAAGTGATGTTGAATACATTGTGTAAAGCATAGTGCTTGAGTTAGTGTCTGCTTTGGAGATTTTGCTTACGAATTGTTTAAGAGTTGACAAAGAACAAGTAGTTCTCTGGTTTTCAAATGCATAATTGATAACGGATGGTTTTGTTGTGATCTGTAGATTAAAAATCTGGCAGCTGAGGTTTGTCTTGACAGGGCTTATGTTCTTGAATTGCTTCGTGACCCGCCTCCAAAGCTGCTAATGCTAAGTGCTACACTACCAGATGAAAAACCGCCAGTAGCAGCACCTGAGAACTCCTCACCTGATCCAAGTCCTGTGGAATCATTATCAGCTGAAGATGTTGTGGTCGAACCTAAGGAAAAAGTAAAAGATGAAGCAGTTCATGTGATGCAACAGAGATGGTCTGCTCAGAAAAGAGTGAAGAAAGCTCACATTGAAACGCTAGAGAAAGTTTACAGAAGATCAAAACGACCCACTGTAAGGATTCTCCTTTTACATTTGAATCAATTTCTATGTTACTTGAATGCTCTATCTCACATATGATCATGTTTGATGATGCTGTGAATAGAATGCTGTGGTTAGCAGCATTGTTCAAGTGACCAATCTTCCAAGGAAGCGAGTTTTGAAGTGGTTCGAAGATAAAAGAGCAGAAGACGGAGTTCCAGATAAGCGAGCTCCATATCAAGCTCCGGTTTGATCTAATGTTAACGTTGAGATGGCAATGATTTGTATACTTGATTCTCAGAAACTCATCAACATTGTCGTCAAGGACAAGTTTTTTTGGTGATACGAGGAGTGTTTATAGTAGTAGATTCTGTCCAATGGTGTGGCTGGATATGTTGGACTATGAAATTTTAGGATATCTTGTATTCAGTTTTTAGTTATTTCCTTGCTGAGATTGTGTCTTGTAGAAAACCGTTTCAACTTTGTTTGGTTTATGGCGGCTATAAAGTTTAATTTTAATGCATGACAAAAACAAATCACCAAAAATAAAATAAATTACTTTCACGACACTTTTGAAAGCACTGCCCTAGGCGTGGGCCATGTGACAGAATGAAAGAACTCAGACCAAACTTTTCTGTCCAAGGACAGGAATGGGGCCCACCCAATTAGCTCCCCTATCCATTATTCACCGTAAGATGCTAACCAGATCTAACGGCTAAAATCCACCCACGTTCCAATCTCAATTGCCTTTGGATCCTTGTATTTCCTCAAGGCTCACCTTTCTCCACGATTCACTCTCGATATCCGTTCGATTCTTCAGAGATCTGACGGCGGTAGCCAGAGTAATCTATTCCTTCCCAAAATGTCTCGCAATTAGATTCTTTCCAAGTTCTTCTGTAAATCCCAAGTCCCGCTCTTTTCCTCTTTATCCTTTTCACCAGCTTCGCTACTAAGACAACAAATCTTTCCCTCTCTCTCTCGCCTGATCGATCTTCAAAGAGTAAGAAAAATGCAGGAACAAGCGACTAGCTCTTTAGCTGCAAGCTCTTTACCATCAAGCAGCGAGAGGTCATCAAGCTCTGCTCCACATTTGGAGATCAAAGAAGGTAAACAAAAATTGTCGATTGTTTTATTTTCATATCTTCTCCCAACGAGTGATCTCATTGATTTTCATTCTCATGCATTGGATATCTAGTAAATTCACATCTAGATTTTGTATCACCATTGATTCACATCTAGATTCACAACTTTTAGTCTCCCCCAGAAGATCTGCAATTTTTTATTGTATTTAAAAAGTTTGAAACTTTTCGTCTAAAGTCTCTTTTATGTTTTAAAGGAATTGAAAGCGATGAGGAGATACGGCGAGTGCCGGAGTTTGGAGGAGAAGCTGTCGGAAAAGAAACTTCCGGTAGAGAATCTGGATCGGCGACCGGTCAGGAGCGGACACAGGCGACTGTCGGAGAAAGTCAAAGGAAGCGAGGGAGGACACCGGCGGAGAAAGAGAACAAGCGGCTGAAGAGGTGTCTTTTTCTCTATTCATTGAATTTACATTTTTACCCTTTATATGGAAGGTGATTATGTTAAATAACGGTTGCGTGATGGGGTTGTTTGGTAATTTTGTGGTGAAAAGGTTGTTGAGGAACAGAGTTTCAGCTCAGCAAGCAAGAGAGAGGAAAAAGGCTTACTTGAGCGAGTTGGAAAACAGAGTGAAAGACTTGGAGAACAAAAACTCTGAACTTGAAGAGCGACTCTCTACTCTTCAGAACGAGAACCAGATGCTTAGACATGTACGTTTTGTCGATCTTACTGTTGACTTAACCTGCAACGTCAATGCTTTTGCCATTTGTTTTTTGATATATCACAGTACTGGTTTATCACATTTACGAGTCTAGGATTGACCAATAATTAGTTTAGTTAGTTAAAAGGATCTAAGAAGCTAACTTAAGCTTTAGATTAATTCTCAGAAGGCATGTAGGTTCTTGAAATGGTCATTCACTCGCATATTCTCTCAAAAGGCATGTAAATTCTTCAATGGTTCTTGAAATGCTCACTCATTTTGTTCTATATGAATGGAGAAGATGAGATTGCAAAGTTGGATCTCTATGTGTGTGTGTGGTAATAAAGTCTTTTGAGTTGTTATGTTTTTTATGTGGTGTAGATTCTGAAGAACACAACAGGAAACAAGAGAGGAGGTGGTGGTGGTTCTAATGCTGATGCAAGCCTTTGATCTCCTTCTTCTTCTTGTGTTATATTTTTGTGGATAAAATTTACAGAGAATTGTATCAATAATTATCATGTTAAAATTATATGGGATGTGAGAGCTAATATTGCAATTGTAGACCAAGTTCTCTTATTGTAGTCTTAGATTTCTCTTAATTGAAACATAATGTTGTTTTATAACAAAAATAAGCTAATTTTTGTTCTATGATATGACATTGTGACACTGTAGTAGAAAGGTTGCGTTTTCGATTCCCGCAGTTCAAAGTCCCAAACAAATTCTGGGATAGTGGAATCTTTACTCTTTTTTTTTTCCTTTTTGCCCCTATCCCTCCCGATTTCTTACAGACAAGTCGCCATGGATTTGTAAACGAAGATGCCGTTGATCATATTATGCGGAAATCGGACAAAGAGGGTAGGGTCGATCTTTTACAGCCAAAGCTTGTCAAGCTCGAGAGATGAGCAATCATGTAAGTGTTTTCTTACACTTTTGCTTTCCTTTTTCTAAAATCCATGGAATCCAGACATTGTTTTCTGTCACTGCTACCTTGAACTTGCTGCTCCCTTCTTAGAATCGGGTTGCCACAACCGAATTTCATGGACAAAATCGTACATTTCTTTACCTGTTGTATGCTTTCTGATTCTTTGTTTTCTATTTTAGATTTTTCGTGGATCTCATCTTCATCTATTGCTAGTTGCTAGTGTACTATGGATTGTTTGACATTATTTCTCATGCTTTTGAGGATACTCAGATTCTATCAATGTTAACAAAGAAAAATTTATTCTCCTTCTTTTACCACTTCCATCTTCTTTGTCTTACATTTGGACATTCCATGTCTTTACCAGCTTCCGCAGGGAAGATGTCCGTAGAGACTTTCTCAGTCACGTTCAGATGGAGTTTCAAAGAAAATGAATCTCTCCATTCAATGATAATGAGATTAAAAGAAGAGAGTCATCAGTATATCCAGGCGAATAGAGAATCTAATATCTCGCTTTCTAGCATCTTGCGAACAGGAAGTGAGGCAAAGGCTTGACGTTTTACCTGAGAAATCTCTCATATCATCAATATCGCTGATCAATTTGCAAAAAATCCGACAAAGAGAAAGCTTGAGGAGTGAACAGCAATGTAAGTATTTTAAGTCATGGAACTCAGATTTTGATCAATGCTTTCTTGAAATTTATCTTGAGTTTTTTAGTTGCTGCTTTCCTCTTAGAATCAAAATCTCACAACCAATGAAAAATCCTTATGATTCTACATTCTACATTATCTTTCCTTTTACTGTTTCTTACATTCTGTGTCTTGTTTATGCTTGTGAGGTTAAATTTTCCTTTTGCTGTTTGCTTCTTATGATTTTATATTTAGTTTTTTTTTTTCGTTGGACCTCATTTTGCTATTGAAACATTATTGAACGAAGCTTCTTCTCTTGCTAGTTGCTCATGTAGGACCCGTTCTTGTAATTTTCTGTGAGAAATATCCAGAATTTGGGGTATATATGTAATAGTTTCAACATTCTCAGTCAATGGAGATTGGAGTCAACGTTTTTCACTGTATACAGAGCCTCTTTAAAGCTCTGTGATAGTTGACTGCAAGAAAAGAGATAAGAAAACTGTGATACTGATCCTACTAATTTTATGGCTTCTTCGTTTTTCCTTACCACTGTTGCAGCTGCAATAGGCTTCTTCACCCTTTTGAGAAAACTCAGATTCCATCATGATAACAAAGAAAAGAAGTCAACTTCTTTATCTCCTTCATCATCTCCATCTTCTTTGTCTCCTTCATCAGTTCCTCCACCTTCTTCGTCTTGCATCTGGACACACCAAGTCTTTCCCAGCTTCAGCGGGGAAGATGTCCGTAGAGACTTTCTCAGTCACATTCAGATGGAGTTTCAAAGAATGGGAATCACTCCATTCGTTGATAATGAGATTAAAAGAGGAGAATCCATCGGTCCTGAGCTTCTGCGGGCTATTAGAGGGTCTAAGATAGCAATTATCTTGCTCTCTAGGAACTATGCTTCTTCAAAATGGTGTCTTGACGAACTGGTGGAGATTATGAAATGCAGAGAAGAGTATGGTCAAACTGTGATGGCCATATTTTACAAAGTGGATCCTTCTGATGTAAAAAATCTGACCGGAGATTTCGGGAAAGTCTTTAGAAAAACTTGTGCCGGTAAACCAAAGAAGGACATTGGGAGATGGAGACAAGCTTGGGAAAAAGTGGCCACAGTAGCTGGTTACCATTCAATCAACTGGTTAGTCCTTATGATTTCTACTTGCTCGTAAACTATATACATCTTTAGCTTTGAAACAAAACCCATCAAAGAAATTCGTTTTTGAATGTGTGTGATATTTCCATGGTTATTTACTAAATGTAATTTTCTCTCCCCCACCTAATTGTTAGGGATAATGAAGCGGCCATGATCAAGAAAATCGCCACTGATATTTCGAACATATTGATTAATTCCACTCCTTCACGTGATTTCGACGGGTTAGTTGGGATGAGAGCTCATTTAGAAAAGATGAAACCGTTGTTATGCCTAGACACAGACGAAGTAAGGATAATTGGGATTTGGGGTCCTCCTGGGATTGGGAAGACCACAATTGCCAGAGTTGTATACAACCAACTCTCCCACAGTTTCCAACTGAGTGTCTTTATGGAGAATATCAAAGCAAACTATACCAGACCAACTGGCTCCGATGACTACAGTGCAAAGTTGCAATTACAACAAATGTTTATGTCTCAAATAACCAAGCAAAAGGATATAGAGATTCCTCATTTAGGAGTTGCCCAAGATAGGTTGAAAGACAAGAAAGTTCTGGTCGTTCTTGATGGGGTGAACCAGTCAGTACAACTAGATGCGATGGCGAAAGAAGCTTGGTGGTTTGGTCCTGGGAGTCGAATCATCATTACAACACAAGATCAGAAACTTTTTAGAGCACATGGGATTAACCATATTTACAAGGTGGATTTTCCACCAACTGAAGAGGCTCTTCAAATCTTCTGCATGTATGCTTTTGGTCAAAATTCCCCTAAAGATGGTTTTCAGAACCTTGCTTGGAAAGTAATAAATCTTGCCGGTAACCTCCCTTTGGGGCTAAGAATTATGGGCTCCTATTTTAGGGGAATGTCGAGAGAAGAGTGGAAAAAGTCATTACCAAGATTAGAGAGTAGCCTTGACGCTGATATTCAAAGCATTTTGAAGTTCAGCTATGACGCTTTAGATGACGAAGATAAAAATTTATTTCTTCATATAGCATGTTTTTTCAACGGTAAAGAGATTAAGATATTGGAAGAGCATCTTGCAAAGAAGTTTGTGGAAGTCAGGCAAAGACTTAACGTCTTAGCTGAGAAATCTCTCATATCTTTTAGCAATTGGGGAACTATAGAGATGCATAAACTGCTAGCAAAACTAGGTGGAGAAATTGTTCGTAACCAATCTATCCATGAGCCTGGACAACGCCAGTTTTTGTTTGATGGAGAAGAGATATGTGATGTGCTGAATGGTGATGCAGCAGTAAGTTCATTGCATTGCTCCCTACAATATTTAGTTTATTTAAAAACTAACCATCTAGACCTTTTTTTCTTGTTCCTTTATTTCAGGGTAGTAAAAGTGTAATAGGCATAGATTTCCACTACATAATCGAGGAAGAATTCGATATGAATGAGAGAGTTTTTGAAGGAATGTCTAATCTTCAGTTCTTAAGATTCGATTGTGACCATGATACATTGCAATTATCCCGCGGTCTGAGCTATCTTTCTCGTAAACTTCAGTTACTAGATTGGATATATTTTCCGATGACATGTTTGCCTTCTACTGTGAACGTGGAGTTCCTTATTGAACTAAACCTGACGCACAGCAAGCTTGATATGTTGTGGGAAGGAGTTAAAGTAAGTACTTTCTCTTTATTTCTAATCTATCATTTGGCTTTTTTGTACAGTTAATCAGCTTTAAAAAATAGAATGATCTTGCCTCTCCCGATTTTTTCCATGGAAGTATTTTTAGGTTGTTAAGTGGTTTCACTTCTAAGTGTATACTCAACCATGTTTGTGTTATTTGTCTGTACAGCCGCTTCATAATCTCAGGCAGATGGATTTGAGTTATTCTGTAAACTTGAAGGAGCTTCCTGATCTCTCAACTGCCATTAATCTCCGAAAGTTGATTCTTTCTAATTGCTCCAGTCTGATCAAACTCCCTTCTTGTATTGGGAATGCCATCAATCTCGAGGATTTAGATCTTAATGGATGCTCAAGTCTTGTGGAGCTTCCCTCTTTTGGGGATGCCATTAACCTTCAAAAATTGCTTCTTCGCTATTGCTCAAATCTGGTGGAGCTCCCCTCTTCTATTGGGAATGCCATTAATCTTCGGGAATTGGATCTTTATTATTGCTCGAGTCTGATCAGACTTCCCTCCTCTATTGGGAATGCCATTAATCTTTTGATTTTAGATCTTAACGGATGCTCAAATCTATTGGAGCTCCCATCCTCCATTGGGAATGCCATTAATCTCCAAAAACTGGATCTTCGCAGATGCGCAAAGCTATTAGAGCTCCCGTCTTCTATTGGGAATGCCATTAATCTCCAAAACCTGCTTCTTGACGATTGCTCAAGTCTGTTGGAGCTCCCCTCGTCTATTGGGAATGCCACTAATTTAGTGTACATGAACCTTAGTAATTGCTCAAATCTGGTGGAGCTTCCTCTTTCTATAGGAAACCTTCAGAAGTTGCAGGAATTGATTTTAAAAGGATGCTCTAAGCTAGAGGATCTTCCCATCAACATCAACTTGGAATCTTTGGACATACTTGTGCTCAATGATTGCTCCATGTTGAAAAGGTTTCCTGAGATCTCTACTAACGTTAGAGCTCTCTATCTCTGTGGAACCGCAATAGAAGAAGTGCCTCTCTCGATCAGGTCATGGCCCCGTCTTGATGAATTGCTGATGTCATACTTTGATAATCTAGTGGAATTCCCTCATGTTCTTGACATCATCACAAATCTGGACTTGAGCGGTAAAGAAATACAAGAGGTTCCTCCACTGATCAAGAGAATATCTCGTCTTCAGACACTCATACTCAAGGGGTACAGAAAGGTGGTATCACTCCCACAGATTCCAGATTCTTTAAAATGGATTGATGCTGAAGATTGTGAGTCCTTGGAGAGACTAGATTGCTCCTTTCACAATCCAGAGATTACTCTCTTCTTTGGTAAGTGCTTTAAACTTAATCAAGAAGCAAGAGACCTAATCATCCAGACACCGACTAAACAAGCAGTCTTACCTGGTAGAGAGGTGCCTGCATACTTCACTCACCGAGCGAGTGGGGGTTCATTGACAATTAAGTTGAATGAGAGGCCTCTTCCTACATCTATGAGATATAAGGCTTGCATCTTGCTAGTTCGTATTGGTGACTATGGCGCTCATGATAGAGACAAATGGTTACATGTTGCTTTCGGTGTTAGGTCTACAACATTGGGGCACATTATATATTCAGGCTTAACAGAGCATCTGTACACATTCGAAATCGAAGAGAAGGTGACTTCCAGCGAGCTTGTCTTTGAGTTCAAGGTCGAGAACGGTAACCACTGGAAGATTGGAGAATGCGGGTTACGCCAACTATCGTAAGTCCTTCATGTGAACAAAATGAGAGCTTGAGCGGTAGTGGTCATTGTGGATGTGGAAAAAACAATTATTGACGGCTGCATTGACGACCACGAGATTGGAGTCCACTTGTGCCTCAAGAATTCGAACGCCAAAAAATCCTCTCGAAGAGTTCTTTCAGTTCAACAGAAGCCAAGACGAAGACAAACCTGGTGTTTATGGTTCATGTAATGTGGTTATTCTGTTACCAATTGCTTTTTAAGTTTTCTGAATGTTTTATGGTTTCTTTTTATACTTTGTTCATATAACTGTAACTCTTGTCCCTTAAGCTTTTTTCTTTTTGGTTTCGCTATGGAAAAAGTTTGGAAACTGTAGTGTTGGAATTAAGGATTGTTTTGTTTTGATGATGAGGTCTTTTAAGAACATTTGTCTATATATTTTGGTGTGTTATAAGTCGAGGTTGGAAAGCTTCAAAATTGCGTCTCGAGTCATGGGATGATCTTCAGAAGCTGTGCTATGTTATTTTGAAAGAGAAGAACATGTTGATGACTCAGCGTCAGATGCTTCAAGCCCAAAACATGCAGTTTCGGAATCCTTTCATCAAAAGCACATGGCTGTGTCTAATCCCATTTTAAGGTGAGAATATCAGTGTGCCGTTTAAAGCATGTCTCGACACTGAGCAGTGAGCAATTGAAAAACCAGATACTAAAAAGATCAGCCGAGATGAAGAGAAAGGTAAATGCTATGTGACTTGTTGTACATCTTTTGGCGACCTAACAGTAAATTCGAGCCATTTCGAAGAGGTTTTGCATTATGGTAATAATAATAAACAACACCGCTATAGAAAAGGTTGATGTTTCTATTTTCAAGCAGAAGTTTTAGTATTTGAATGGTTGATGTTTCTTTTTCAAGACACATGTTAAGCTTTTTTCTCTTTGAACGTAATCCAACATGAAAGGAACTAGATAAGTAAAGGCTTTCTTTCCGTTGCAATACTTCTTTGCTATGGAACTTAAGCGTTTCGTTGTAGTCTTGTTCAGTTTAAAGAAAGACAGATAATTCTGTGCAACGCATAGAAGACAAGAAATGAGTGAAAAAAATTCCCGCTTCGGATCAAAAATACAAATTCTAATACAAGATAATGGGAATCATAAAAGAGACCAAAAAAAAACGTGAGAAGAAGAGGCCACGCTCCTTTCTCTACGCTTCGCTCATTAGCTTACGTCTCCATCAAGGAATCATCTGAAAGTAAAGACAGTAGGCAAGATTTAGATATAACATTTGCTCCACAAACCAATATTGCGAGAAATGAATCTAAAATCATTTACCTTTATCCTTTCCATCGTCACTGCTTAAATCGGATTCATTATCATTCTCACCATAGAAATGGTCTTCTACATCTTCTTCCTCATCCTCACTTTCATCAATCTCTTGATCATGGGCTGTTATTTGCGTTTGACTTCCTGCAGCTTTATTGATCTGCCATCAAAGAAGGGTTTATTAAAACTAGACAACGATAAGCTTGCATCCGCCTTGAGAATTGATTAGAAGGTGATGGGTATTACCTGAGCTGTAACAAGTTGTAAGCGCCCAGATAACTGTAGTAACTGTTGAAGAGCCGTTCCTCGGGACTTGGTAATCTGGAAGAACAGTATAACATAATTAAACCAAGCAAATATTACAGAATTAACAAATTCCTTGGCTCTACTCTTATCTCTTACCTTAACCAATGTATTAAGAAGCTGCTGGTTTTTTGGTTCTTGGGACATGATGTAATGACTATGATTCACCATTATGCTGTATATCCATGGAAGAAGATGCCTCCCACCACAAGCCCTGTTGAAGTAAATGCAACTGTGTTAAGACCAGCGAATCAAACATGTTTTGGGTTATATCATTATAGCCAAAGATTAAACAAAAAAAAAAAATTTGCTACTCTAGAGAAGAACAATGAAGTTTAAAGAGTCGACTTTATTTTCAATAATAAGAATAGATGAGACAACTTGCGAACAGGAAACAAGGAAATCAGAGAACCAACCTTGTCTGCCACATAGCAGCCAAAGCTTCTAGAGTCTTGAATGCAGTGGAGGGTTCCATTGACAAAACAGCAGACTTTAACTGCCAATACAAAAATTTATATGAATACTACGATTGATATATTCAAAGGAAAAACTCTAAAGAAATTCATCAGTGGGTTGTAACACACGCCAAAGAACTGAGCATCCAGAAAGCAAATATACCTTCTTTGGTGGTAGATAAGCCTTGAGATCAGTTCCATCAATTATTGAAGCATAGGAAAGATTTTTATGTTCATCTGTACCTCCCAGTATCCCTAACGATCTCAACTTATCCTCCATGCTAAATGTTTCTACATGATCTGAAATTTTGAAATAGAAAAGAATGAAGAAAAGGCCAGAGCAGTTTTTGTACTGAAGCATCTGCATATGTTTACTAAAATAGCCAAAATCAAGTTATCTGCATCAGTACGGTTAGACTTCAGAACCGTGATGTAAAACTCACCAGCATGACTTTGGTCAACCATATAAGTATCCTTATCAGATGAGTGTAGTTGTACACTCTTTTTCTCGTGCAGATCAGCAACTCTTGCGATTGGCAGCAAAGCATCCTCGGCATGTGCACGGTCTAATGTTGTAACTATAAAATTATAAAATCTTAGTCAGTCATTGTTATTGACAGGAAAGGGAAAAAATAGAAACTGCACAATTTCACAAGACAGTATCGAGGACAAAGATCCTCCATACTGAGAAGATGAAACAACAGGATTCAACATATCGGAAGATACATCCTGTAGCTCCATTAATGTGAAAAACCAGTTACACCTAATAAGAAAAAATTATCGAGTCTACTTCAACATGGTGTGGATATTGTTAAACAGTTGCGCCCCTGAAATCTTTGCATAAATTAGTCAATTTGCTCTCGTAATACAATGACCAAATAAACAAAAACAGCCTAATCAATTTGTTTACTTTGTTGGAAGTTTCATGATTTAGTAAAAGGTATAGCCCATAGAAGATACCTTTATTCTGCACGCCTTGCCTCTTGCTGGACTTGGAAACTGACTGAGTGATAGGGAGAAGGATCCCATCCTTAGAGGCATTCAGCACCAAGTCATTGCCAAACTGCAACACCATTTTCTGGAATGAAGGTTTCACAAGCAATCCGGATGCAATAAATGCATGTGCAGAACCAGGCTTCAAAATGCCTTGTAATTTGGCAGCAAAGATTAAAGGCAATGAGCTCTTGTAAGGTTTGAGGGAAGAATCTGCAGTTGCTAATGCGACTTTTGTAGGCGTTGCATTGCATAGTTCCTCAACATTTGACCCATACCAAAAATAACAGACACCTATTTCTGAAATTGCTAAAACGTATAACCCTTTTTCATTTGTTTCACCCCAACTATCCACGAAGACAGGAGGGTGCTCTAAGGCAAGAACACAGCTAGCTGACTGCTTCTTTGCACCATCTGTTTTCCAAACTGCAATATATCTTTCCCCGACTGCGGATGAGAGGACATACTTCCCATCCTCGGTAAAAGCCACACAACGCACAACCCCCTATATAACATGAAAAACTGTTAATAACCTTCGAATGTGTGACATAGAGGCAGCATCCTAACAATAAAACCTGGTCGATAAAAAATAATGCTGACAAACAGTACAGGTACTCACAGGATGACCAGTAAACTTCTGTATCTTCTTGAGATCAGAGCAGTTAAAAGTCTTCAACTGAGTAGATGCAGTGACTAATATTTTTCCATCTACAATTTGGAAGGAAAAAAACGTCATCAGCAGGTATACATGTCTGTTCTACTCTTAAGCATTTTAACTGAAAGTTCCCCATATTCATGTTGCTTTTTTAAGGGTACTCAAAACGTACTTGAAGAAACCAGTTTTTTCTATTTAGATCAAACGGAAGGACATACCTGGTGAAACACATAAAGAAGAAACTGTTTTTGTTGAAGCTTTGAACTTTCTGATCAGATTTCCACTGTGGGGATCGATCTGACAAACCATCCCATCTGCCCCACCGCTGTATATGCAAGATGCCTTTGCTGAAGATGAAACAGCATTAACACCACTGCACAAGACAGGAAACACGTATTAATATGTCTAAAACCAGCTTCAGAGAGGAAATTTCACAAAGACCTGCAGAGAGAACAACTATCTAGCGCATAACCAAATCACAGAATGCCAATATTTTTACAAATAGATCAGTTTGCTTTCAAGTATGGTCCAATAAAAGAATGGTAAAGAAGAAGACAGTTAGAGTTCGTTACTCACCCGGGATGACAGTCACTTATTCTCCATTTCAGCTGACCAGAAGCCACATCAAGTGCTAAAACATCTCCTCCACCAGTTCCTAATACCAATACGGAAGTTCCAAGTTTCCTCTTCTTCTGCAGACAAGAAGAATAAAGCTTATTTATAAGCAAAAAAAATGATTTAACAAACTATAACTACACGGCAAGGCTAGAATAAAAATAAACTAAGCCTATATACCTTTTTCTCCAGAGACAACCATTTCATGCAAGTATAATCGACTGAAAGGTGACCTTTTCCAACTTTGGTATATATGTTTGTCTCCTCTGTAGATGCAATATCAGCAAACTCTGTTTGGACCTGACCCTTGACAGTATCCCAAATCTATACAACATCGAACGAAAATTACATTAATTAAAAAGCAAAAGATCTTCTCTTTGAATAAAAAATCCATACAAACTGAACAGGGCCATAAACTACGAGCCAAATTCCAATCAACACAAGTAAGATCAAAGAGGCCCGTGCATAATTGTATGAATAACAACAATCCACCACCGAGTATATAATTACCAATAAAACTAAAAAATTACAACGAAAACTGAAGAAGAAAAGTAATTAGGTATGTGGATTACACTTATATAAATTTTAGCCTTTAGACCATAATAGAAGAAAAGTGAAGATACCTTGATACGGCCATCTCCGGTGCTAAGAGCGAGATAATCTAGTGCAGGACTGAAAGAAGTCAATACATCTTTAATATTCACCAAATTCATCTTTCCCTGAAAATTATTTGAAGCATACAATCAAATTCCTTCCTTATCAAACACACAACCAAAACTCGAGATAAGGTCTAGGAAATAAGTGGATGTAAGTGTCTTCTAGCTCATGGAAATCTTCCTTTGAAGAAATGCTGCGACTTTACCAACCCAATCGCTCAAAAACAATCTAATTCAACACTTAGAGAATAACAAAAACAGGCAACTAACCAGACTAATCGAAGGAGAAGCAGGCTTCAAAGTACAACTTTCTTCAGCTTGCCCAGGAGGTGAATCAGTTAGACGGTGGCGGAAGAGAAGAGCGACAGAGAGTCAGGCGTCGCGGCGAAGAAGAAGAAAGCAAATTAGGGTTTTTGAGAGGTTTTTCTGTTTTCTGAAGTTTCAAAACGGCGAAGCGAAAAGGGTTGGATTAGTCAAATTTAATTATTACGGGTTTAATGAATTATCAACAGAAATTACAAGGATTAGGAAAAATGCGCCAAATATAGATTAACGGGCCTTATAAAACCTTGGTCATCAACATTGCCAAATAGTTAGTGGGCTTATTCATTTAATAAAGCCCACATTATTAGTCGTCACTTCTCTTTTTTGTTATAACTTTTTGACTATTTTTTTTTTCCCTGGAGAGCAAAAGGAATTAGGGAGTTGTGCTGCTGTTGATGAGATTCTCTCGGCCTTCCAATTGCTAGTTTGGTTTATTTTTGGCAGGAACGAAATTGTAAGATGTTTGGAAATAACTCACAGTCTCTGGAAGACACAGTCGGTTTTAGGAACAATGTGTGAGAACCACCCTATAATTTTTGGTGCTAAATGAAATGAAAACAATATGTGACTAAAGAGGAGTAACTTGGCATCATCAAATGTTCATTAATGGAGCCGTATGATGCTGACTAACATATTCATAATTGTTTGATGATAACATCATCAGACAGTCAAACACAAAGCTGTCTCTGTCATTTCTTGTAACAAATCTTACCATCCACAAGTATACTGAAACTTTCAATAACCTCAGTATGATTAAATAAGAAATTCCATAAACAGAGGTTGGGTAACACCATTGTAATCATAAATAACATGAAGAAAACAATACGAAAAGGAGAAAGAAAGCTCGAAAAAAAAACAAGACGAAAGCTTTAAGAGATTCTGACTTCACTACCTATGAGCAAATCAACGGATCCAAAGCAACCTCAGATTCCACAAGAACCTACCAATACCATTACTGATTAATCCAAATCCAAATCATAATCTTCTTCCACTGCTCTTATTCCACCAATCCTCTATATGTTGCTAAACTCCATTTTTATGAATTCGAATCAAAACCTCTTCATTTAATTACCAGACTGATCATTCTTCTTACCTTCAACATCACCTTCCCTCTCTTCAAGCAACCGACCACTCTCCTCATCAGCTTGCTGAATCTTCTTCTTCTCCTCCTCTTTAGCCTTCAAAGCCTGTAACTTGGCGTGATTATAATACGCAACTCCCAAGAACGCAATCCCGTACCCGAAAAGATTAATAGGAGTCACAGTATCCTTAATCACAGACCATGAGAAAGCAATCAAGAGCCAATCCTTAACCACACCAGCAACATTCATAGTCAAAGCAGATGTCTTCCCAACCAAAAGAAACACAGCAAGATTCAACGCAAACGCACAAAACGAATTCGCTCCGAAAATTGCGTAATCCAAGTGGAAGCTAGACGTATCTCTAAGAACAGGAAACTCAACGTAGATCCATGGAATAAACAAGAAGGCCAAACAACAAGGAGCAACGTAATATAACGAAGTAATGGGATTAAGCTTAATCCCTTTATCTCCTAACAAGATCTGAATCAAAACCAAACGAGTAGCTTCAAAAGCAACAGCACCAAGCTGAAGAATCACACCCCAAACATCAAACCTAGCTTCACCATAAGCAGCAATCGCAACACCAAACGAAATCGATAACATGTTCATCATAGTATCAGATTTGAATCCTTCCTTTTTAAACAGAACACCGATTGAGTAAACAGCTACAGGCATGAGAGCTTTAAGCATCTGGATAAAGGAGACTGATAGGTAAATGTAAGCGGAATTCGATAACCAGAGTGAGAGAGCGTACAAAGCACCGATCGGTACGACGGATCTCAGGTAAGTCTCGCGAGTCATTTTAACTGGCTCGACGAATTTGAAAACCTTGATGATGAGAAAAGCTAGGGTTGAACAAAAGGACATGTGGATCATTGTGAGTGAGATCGGGAATGGCCAATTGTACATCTTCTTGTCGAGGATGTATTTGTTGTAGACAATTACTGTGAAGCTTAAGAAGATCCATATCGCTACGTAGCTGTATGAGAGAACGATGTTCTTTATCACGCTTTCGCTTAGTGCGCCACCTTTCCCCATTGCGACGGATTGGTGTTGAGATTCGCTTCTCCGTACGGTGCTGAAGCGGCGGATACGACGGTGGTGAAGTGGCGGCGCAGGATAGAGTTTGTTAGTTTTGGTGAGATCGTGAATAAAAAAAAGTCTTCACAAGGAAGTGATTTAGTTGTGCTCTTCCATGTTTTGGTTTCACGATATATTTATACGTTTGAAATATTATTATTTTTTATAAATAATAAACGATAATAATGTGAATGGAGAAATTAAATAAATAGAAACGATAGCCACGAAATTTATTGAGATAACAACTAAAAGATTTATTAGTTTATGTAAATCTTCTCGTACTTATAAAATCCAATGTGAAAAAATTTGTTTTTAAGAAAATTTCATTACAAAATAAGAAATTTGTTTACCATTAATTAGTTGGTAGATAAATCCGTGATAGATTTTTCGTTCAATCAGCCAAGATCTTTATAAATAAACATTTCAATGAACAATTTGTTACCATAATACAGATTTGTTTCCTTAAATAAGTGTTTTGTTTTAGTGGGCCCATTGATTGCCGACAAAAATGTAATTGGGCCCACTGATTGCAACCAAAAGCCCAATAGCGTTCACAAGACACCAGGAGGAAAATGGTGTTAGGACAACGCGCGTCGAGCGTTCACCGTTCAGGTGAGTGAGATTCATGCGTCTCACCAAAGTCACGCGGCTTGTGATGCGCGTTTTGTGTGAATTGTGATTCAATGCCTTTGTCGCTTGGACATGTTTTTCCCGCTAGGGGAAAAATAATCAAATATTTGTTTTTTATATTTTATATTTTGTCTTTTATTAACATCCATATATACAAAAATGGAAAAGAAAATTAAGACACTCTACTTGTGATTGATGAATAATATCAAATTTGTTTTTGTCATCTTGTATGGGTTGGTACTCGGCTTTCGAAGACTGTTAGTTCATCTAGTATTTGATGCTGGAGACATTTTGATAGATAATATTGTAATAAGTTTGGAATAATCATATAAGAATATGACAAAAACAATAATTCTGTTACAATGTGGAAAACGCCATTGAGCAATTTTATTTTCTTAGTGTGGGACTTGGGATGCTTTCTTTTTGTCGTACTATTAATTTGCTGAATATTCTATTTTAGGGAGTGTGTTGAAGAATATATATCGAGTTGAAGAATTTAAACAAATATATATATCGAGTTGAATAAAGCCACTTACTCTAAGTGATGTTAAATTATTACTAACCACAATGATCCATTATCTTCTGTTTTTAACCGCACCATTCTCACCAATCACCATCTCCATCTCCATCATCTTAGCAAAACAAAACTGATTTGGTGGATGATATTACTTCAGGGTTTGTGAAACATCAATGGTATCAATAAATCATTATCGACAGACAAAATAGAGATGACATTCTCGATTTTGGATATTTATTAGTCAATGCGTAATTCAGGCTTTTTGGTAAGTAAATTATATTATATATAGTCTCAATATAATGATTTGGTAATAATACTGTATTCTTTTATAGTTCATAAATCCCTTTCGTTTGGACACCTTCCGAACTACTAAAATAAAAGATGTGCAAGTCGTTACCTAACAAATTGCATGATTTGATGTGAGACTCCAATTCGTTGACTAACAACTTTTAATCCAAGTATTCGAGTATTTAATTTGTCAAAAAACAACCAAACACCCGAAAACTCAACGAATGGACCGATTAATTTGCCAGATGTTCTTGTGGTATTGTAGAGTTAACCTGCCAAACAATACTAATCATGTCATGTTCACGCCTAGCCAATCATAATGGTTATATCGTATTTTACTTTAGCCTTTGTATAAAAGGATTTGAGGGGTTTTGTTGAATACTAACCAGTAATCACATATACACGTATCCCTTAAAATATCAATGAAATATACCTAAGTGGCTATTCTTCAGATATAAGGATTTTATTCATTCATCAAGTTTATAACTTCTACATTTTTTAACCATGAAGTTCCGCGAATAACGATCAACGAGTCCAGTCCAGTCTACTACAAACTAGAGATGGCTCCACAACTTTATATGGATATCTTTTTTTTCTTAGATCTTCCTCCAGGGATGGGAATGGCCCATTAGGCCTGACAATTGAAATTTATATTCTGTAGTCCACTTTTGACATGGATTAAAGTATATATACATAAACCGTGTTGAATTTTCAATAAGCGTCTGTAGTCCAACGGTTAGGATAATTGCCTTCCAAGCAATAGACCCGGGTTCGACTCCCGGCAGACGCAATTCGTTTTCAGTTTATTCTATAATGACCTTTAGCTTTTCCATAGTTGATTCCGCAGTTTACGATTTGATTATTTTTGTTATCAAGAAGTAACTCTATGGTTGTTTGCCGACATAAAGCTATGATAATTCTGGATCGATTGCGAAAAATACTACATACAATTCAGAATGTAAACGTTAACAATTTTACTTTGAAGTTTGTTACAAGTCATAGGATTATAAAGAGTTAAAGACCATGGGTGTATTTACAAGTATATATATTGGATATATAGAGTGACATTTAACCTCAAATTTAGTTATGTGAAAACATATTGCCTTCAAAAATGAAGAAGCCCAAATCGTCTTTGGGGTGTTACATATGTTTTCTTGTTATTGAATCACATCAACATAATATAAAGACTTTGTTATCAGAGAATAACAAAACAAAAAAAGAAAAACTAAATTAATCATCTCTAGTCATGCTATACTTACGAGCCCAAATATGTTTTCCATTAGACTTAAACCTTTTTATCTTCTCGCCGTCGAGTATACGATCCACAGTAGCAACTGAATTTAAGACCAGCTTTGCGAATAGTGATTGTTGTTGACCATTGTCATTCCCATTTGCGTTAAGGAAGTTCTTGTTGTCCTCTTTCATGTAAACGCCTTCAACACAATTTTCTCCATAGTTTTTGGTGAAAAATCGTTTCACCTCCGCTTGCGAAACAGGAAACCCACGAGAAAATGTTATAAACATAGTCCTTTCGTTATCAGTTGCGATGCAGCTAGCGTTCCAACCCCATAGACCATGAGAACATGGGAATAAGTTGTTGTTGTAGAGATTATCCCCAACAACAACATCATGCATAACATTGATGCTCCCAAACGTCGGATGGGGAAAGCCGGGGATGATAAGAGGATGGCGGAGTCTGGTGACAAAAGGATATGATGAAGAAGGTGGAAGAGCTCGTTGAAGAATATCAGAAAATATTCTAGAACAAACAGTGGTTAAAAAGTTTCTGATTCCTGCAATAGCACTGTATCGGTGTTTGTGAAATATTTGAAGAGATATGTCTTTTGCTAAGAGTTCTGCAGTAAGAGGGATCTGATTGAAGTCATTTGGCTGCTCAGCAGAATCAAGGCATTGGAAGCACAAGACAGCCTCGTTAGCTAAAGCCATAATGACTGGATCGCTTAAAGCCAATATGGTTGATAAGATGTTTTGAGAAAAAAAGTCCTCAAGCCAAAACCATGTAGCCATGATAAGAAGTGATTCAGCTGGGGTTTTTGAGAATTTTAGGACAAGTTTTGAGAATATTTTTCTGTCTTTGGCATGAAAAGTGTGTAGTTGTTCTATGGAGGGTGGTGACATGATCGATCTCGGATTCGAAGAGACTATTGGGAAGAAAAAAACTAGATTGCGAAAAGATTGAAACTGTGAAAAATTGATATGTAGATTGTTGGAATATAATTGTCCCTATCAGATTGGTTTGTTTTTATACACATATGAGGGTCACATGATTTAGAAGGTTATTTAAGATAATAAATGTAAAGAGTTAATTTTCGTATCCAACCACAAACTAGATTTTATTGATAGTTTCAAAGTAACAGTTACTAAAGAAAAGTTTAAGAAATGAACTTTTTTTTCTAAGTTTGTTCTGTTACATGTAAATTTTACACCTAATGACAAGCTTCTCTTGGAGTTTAGTTGACTATTGACATTGAATTTTAATGACAATAAAATTTAAAAGTAAAATAAAAATGAGTTTATTGGTCAAACGTTTTTAGCAAATCATTATTTACTAAATGAGTCTTAACTATAATTAGACTCTAAAGTTGTTTCCTAATTAAGGTGGTCAATAAGAAATTGTATTTTAAAACTATTTAATGGTTGAGCTCTAAATAAAATTTGATGACAAAAAAAAAGAAAAAAACTATTTAATGGTGTCATTTCCTTCTATCCTAATCTTTTTTTTTTAAATCTAATTGGGGATTATTTAATCTTTTCATTTATTTATAATATTAATCATTACCATTTATATGTTACTCAAATTGGTAAAGAATAATTAAAATTTTCAACAATTGTATATCCACCAATTTACAAGTTCTTAAGCCAGAACATATTTTCCCTAATAAACAAATTTTGAATACATTGTCTAAAAAAAATTGTCACAGTAATTTCTTAAGAAAACTAAAAAGACTATTCTACATATTAACAAAAAAAAAATCATGTAAATATTGTACGTTGAAAAGAGAAAAGGTCTCTCACCCTGGTCGCAAAGAAAATCCTTTAAAATCCTTGAAAATCTTAAAAACTTGTTGGATAAATAGTAGATCTTCGATGAAAATATGGACATGTAGAAGATTTTAGCAGAAAATCCTTTTTGTAGTTTTTGGAACAATTTTCACCTACTGGCAGCTTTTACCACGACCTGAATTTTTTCATCGACTGGCTTTACCACAAGATGAGGCCAAATTCTCCAACTTTTTGTAAAAAGGATTGCAACTCTTTTTATAAAGGCTTAAATTTTATTTTATTTTTGCTTTAGACATCAATTTATGTTGGGCCTGCCTTGACGTGTTGGCTAACAAACCATGAACTCTAAACCTCAAACTGTACAGTCTCTTTAAACCCTTTTGATACAAAATCTCAACAGCAACGAGAATATATATTAGTTCCCAAGAATACATGAACGATCCCATGAAGAAGATTATACCCAACACGTGTTACACGTCTATGTTTTCAGTTCGGAGTATGAAATTGTGTGACATTATGGTATCATCAGAATGAAAATTTAAACATACTTTTAAGCGTAATAATATCCTCAAAGGTTTTAGCAAAAAATAACATTGTAGGTGTCAAATCCAACATAGAAACACAATATAGATATACGAAAAATAATCTAAGTTAACGCGCTCAATGAAGAATGTGAAAATTTAAATGAACGCAAATACACAATCATGAAATTTTTTGTTTAAAGAACAAAAAAAAAGTGATTACGAATAAAAGCAAGTCAAATGTTCAACTTAGTCATGTAAAGACTTTTTAATAATCTTCGGTCAACTAGGTTTTCTTCCACCTATTTCTACGTGTGGTGTGACACGAAGTCGGCCGTATGATTTAATAGGTTTTAAAGAAAAAGAAAAAAATAAACTCACCTCTAATCTTTTTTTTTCTCGCAAACTAACCTCTAATATACATTATTCTTTCTGAAAATTATATACATTTTTAAAAAATATTTGATTTTTTAATTCGTTCTAGTCAAATTTAAATGTTGGCTTAATTAAGCAAAGCTAGTCACTTAGTTGATATTTAGTATCACCTTAATAATAATAATGTAATGTTTTTGGAAGACCACGTATTTTCCTCATAAGGCCTGGATAACGCGTTACTTCTCCAAAATGACCAAAAAAAGTCTTCTCTAAGGTATGTTATTAAATCATTTAAATTAATATAGTCTACTTGCAAATTCCGTCACGTAATTAGACTGAATTGGTTATCTTCTTCAAAACTATCATTTTATTTGACCCGTAGTCTCTCCGATCCCCTTGTAGTTATGAAATCATCATAGTTATGTCTCTTTTCCATCATCTCGTGTCTCGTTTTCTTTCATTATGGCTTTTAATTTTCCTCGTCTTCTTAGTATTATCACTCGGGAAATCTCAAAAGGAAGCTTTACAAGTTAAAGTGGGGATTGTTCTTGGCAGTAATGTGACATTAGCAGATTTGAGCTTGCGAGCTATCAATATGTCTCTGTCGGAATTTTATAATACTCATAATGGCTTCAAGACAAGGATTGTCCTCAACGTCCGAGACTCCAAACAAACTGTTGTTGGTGCTGCCGCTTCAGGTACTCGATCTTGCGTACATTAAATTTTATTACAATATGTTGTTAATGCTATATTTTAATATGATATTTATAATTGTATGCCTTGAAAGCCTTGCCTATAGCACATGAACAATCCTAATGTTATGGAAACACTTTTTCTTTTTATAAAATATAGTCAACTGTCTAGGTTTTTTTTTATATAAATATAAATATATTTTTTAACACAGAGTTTAAATGCATTACACTTATAATGCAAACGGTAAATAACCTTAACTCTGTAGCTTTATACTTGATAAAGAAGAGGGAAGTGGTGGCCATTATTGGACCAGGGACTTCAATGCAAGCTCCATTTTTAATCAACCTTGGAAACCAATCTAAAGTTCCAATCATTTCATTCTCTGCAACAAGCCCTCTTCTTGATTCCCTCCGTAGTCCATATTTCATCAGAGCCACTCACGACGATTCGTCTCAAGTCCAAGCCATTAGCGCCATCATAGAGTCATTTAGATGGAGAGAAGTTGTGCCTATATATGTAGACAATGAGTTCGGAGAAGGTATTCTTCCTAACTTAGTTGATGCTTTTCAAGAGATTAATGTTCGTATCCGATACCGAAGTGCCATCTCATTACATTACTCTGATGATCAAATCAAGAAAGAGCTTTACAAACTAATGACCATGCCTACTAGGGTTTTTATCGTGCACATGCTGCCTGATCTCGGGTCAAGACTCTTTTCGATAGCAAAAGAGATTGATATGCTGAGCAAAGGATATGTATGGATAGTCACAAATGGTATAGCTGATCTCATGAGTATAATGGGGGAATCAAGCTTGGTGAATATGCATGGTGTCTTGGGCGTCAAGACATATTTTGCAAAATCCAAAGAGCTACTACATCTTGAAGCTCGTTGGCAAAAAAGATTCGGAGGAGAAGAGCTGAACAACTTTGCATGTTGGGCTTATGATGCTGCCACAGCACTTGCAATGTCAGTTGAGGAAATTAGGCACGTAAACATGAGTTTCAACACGACCAAAGAAGACACTTCAAGAGATGATATTGGGACTGATCTTGATGAACTCGGCGTTGCTCTATCTGGTCCCAAGCTTCTTGATGCCTTGTCAACAGTCAGTTTCAAAGGTGTTGCCGGGAGATTTCAGCTAAAAAACGGAAAGCTAGAGGCGACGACTTTCAAGATTATCAATATAGAGGAAAGCGGTGAAAGAACGGTTGGATTTTGGAAATCAAAAGTAGGATTAGTAAAGAGCTTAAGAGTAGATAAAGTGTCTCACAGCTCCCGTCGCCTTAGACCGATAATATGGCCTGGTGACACTATTTTTGTGCCTAAAGGTTGGGAATTCCCAACAAACGCAAAGAAGCTGCGAATAGCAGTTCCAAAGAAGGATGGTTTCAACAATTTTGTTGAGGTAACCAAGGATGAAAATACTAATGTTCCAACGGTCACCGGGTTTTGCATAGATGTTTTCAACACGGTAATGAGCCAAATGCCATATGCTGTCTCCTATGAGTACATCCCCTTTGATACGCCTGATGGAAAACCTCGTGGAAGTTACGATGAAATGGTTTATAATGTGTTTCTTGGGGTAAGTTACTCTGATCCCTAACCATTTGAAAAAACAATTCCTCTTTTTTTTTTTTCTTTCTTATATACATACATAATCATGAGACCTGTAAAAGTTTTTTTTTGTTTTTGATAGTTAAGGCGTCTACAATAGGGTGGAGAGCCAATATTGAGCTAAAATGTTAATATCTTTTTTACAAATGATGTTGACAGGAGTTTGATGGAGCTGTAGGTGATACAACAATTTTGGCTAATCGGTCGCATTATGTTGATTTCGCGTTGCCATACTCGGAGACCGGAATTGTATTCCTTGTACCAGTCAAGGATGGGAAAGAAAAAGGAGAATGGGTCTTCTTAAAGCCTTTAACAAAGGAGCTATGGTTGGTCACTGCTGCTTCTTTTCTCTACATTGGAATCATGGTTTGGATTTTTGAGTACCAAGCAGATGAGGAGTTCAGGGAACAGATGATAATTGATAAAATATCTAGTGTGTTCTACTTCTCGTTTTCGACTCTCTTTTTCGCACACAGTGAGTTAATCTCTGTCACACACAACTTCAGCTACTAACCATTACCAATTTACTTGAAAATCTTTGAAACAAGAAAACTGATCTACAAACATTTTCTTTATAGGGAGGCCATCAGAGAGCTTTTTTACAAGGGTTCTTGTTGTGGTTTGGTGCTTTGTGTTGCTAATTCTGACTCAGAGCTACACAGCAACACTGACATCGATGCTGACAGTTCAAGAGCTTCGACCAACAGTGAGACACATGGATGATTTGAGGAAGAGCGGAGTGAACATTGGATATCAAACTGGTTCGTTTACATTCGAAAGGCTGAAACAAATGCGTTTCGATGAATCGAGGTTAAAGACATATAATTCTCCTGAAGAGATGCGTGAACTTTTTCTTCACAAGAGCAGCAATGGCGGGATTGATGCTGCGTTCGATGAGGTCGCTTATATCAAGCTTTTCATGGCTAAGTATTGCTCAGAGTATTCCATCATCGAGCCTACCTTTAAGGCTGATGGCTTTGGCTTTGTAAGTGGAGCTGATTGCTTTTTATTTAGACTTTTAATGGTGGCAGCAGAAGAGAGGTACACCGCTTGTAGTCAAAACCACTTTTAGCTAACATTCAAACGTTTTGGCCTGTACGCACCAAACTTGTGAACGATGAACTAAAAGCAGCTTTCTACACTGGCACCATTCAGAAGTGATACTAAATCTCAATGATTTTTGCAGGCATTTCCACTAGGATCTCCATTGGTGTCAGATATTTCAAGACAGATCTTGAACATAACAGAGGGAGATGCCATGAAAGCTATAGAGAACAAGTGGTTCCTTGGAGAAAAACATTGTCTGGACTCGACTACATCAGATTCTCCAATCCAGCTCGACCACCACAGCTTTGAAGCTCTATTTCTGATCGTCTTTGTTGTTTCTGTGATTCTACTCTTACTCATGTTGGCTTCTAGAGGATACCAAGAGAGACAACACAATGCTTCACCCAATCTACCAAATGATCAAGCCAATGCAGCTCAAGAAGAAGTCAATGAAGAAGGTAATGTTGGAGATCATATTGTGGAAGTCGACACAGCTTTGGTCCGTCGTAAGAAACTGACCTCAAACACTATACCCATTAGAAGAGTTGCGCCACTATCAAGGCTAAAGTCAGCATAGTCAAACCTAAACTCTAGATTTCTTTCACTGTTTAGATTGCATAATCATAATATTTAAGGAATCCTTTTCTCAAATATGTTTAAATGTATCTAAGATAGACTGATGCAAACTTAAATCTTACCTACTACTATTACATGAAATATTTGTTCATTGGTCAGCATAAAAGACGGTATTTACGTTCAGGATTCTTATCAACATTCAATAATATTCGCTTTGCATCAAACTAGATCAATTCACTAGGAACATTTAATCAATGATCAAGCCAAAGAATAAATCCTGAAATCTTAATATTTTAAAGATAACCATCACTAGTACAAAAAACAGGAGAGCTCTCAACTGTGCGCGATTTGGAGAGTAGCTCAATCTCATTTTTCAAGAGTTACAAAACGGTCTAAATATATGGAAAAACTTGTCCTCATAGAAAAGTCTAAAATAGCGAAGCAACAAACGGTGTGAGAGATAGTTGTGGACCTCCATGACCCCTTTGAACACCTAAAAGGTTGAAATCTGAAGAGGTTCGTTCCTCAGAGATGATGCTACTTGTTTAAGACGGCACTGAGCAAAGAATACGAAGAAGAAACTAAGTTAATATCAATACCAGACAAAACCAGCCTTTTTCACATTTAGTAATGGGATTTAAAACTTACTGTAAGTCGATGTATCAATCTGCTCAGGAAGCTCCTTTATATCGACCTCAAACCTCTCTTGAACCTGTCCAACATTTATACTTGCCACTTTACTAAATACCCAACTCAATATCATGGGGACTTTTTCCATGGAATTTATTAAAAGATCAAACACCATACCTGATTAAGGACCTCTGAATCTGAAGCAGATGCAACAAATGTGATTGCAAGACCCTTGGTTCCAAATCTACCAGCTCTCCCAACCTATCCCATACACACAGCAAAACGGTAAAGTTACAAGAGCCCTTTCATCAACGATCAAATAATAAATCTCAGGATTATATACTTACCCTATGAAGATAGGTATCCGCAGAATCTGGCATGTCATAGTTGATAACAATGTTGACACGCTCTATGTCAATCCCTCTTCCTACCAAGTCAGTCGCCACAAGGATCCTCTTGTGCCCTTCCTTGAAACTTTTGTATCGAGTCAACCTACATAACATATCGTATTAGGCTTAAGAATTGGACTCTCCATGAGGGCTTTAAGAGCAGGTAGGGTCCTTCAGAAACATTGAATTTTTAAGAGAATGTACAAACCTCTCTTCTTGAGACATGCCAGAGTGTATGCATATTGAGGGGAAATTGCATTCCACCAGTAACTTGTTCAGCTCCGCAGCCCTGCTCACGCTCTTCACAAAAATGACAACTTGATTGAAGTCCAACGCATCAAGAAGGTCATTCAACTTGCGATTTTTCTCCATCTCGCTCAGTTTGATGTAGTGCTGTTACAGTAGAACAGAAAAAAGGTCACTTAAGTATCAAACAACAACATATATTTACATTGAATACGAAGACCTCAAACCAGTTAAACGTACCTGGACAAGTCCATGAAGAGTCAACTTGGCTTCATCATCAACATATATTTCCATTGGCTGAAAGGAACAGATACCAGGTAAGAAGTATTAGCTAGCTTTCCTCAGGAAATGATTTACACTACAAAAGTGAAGATGGATGGAGATCCCCTGAACTGAGATCCTCGTCCACCTTTTCTCTTCAAAGATGTGAGTTTTGCTATGAAACATCAATATTGCTCGGAACATTGAGACCCATACGAGCACGATGAAACCTTGGGAAAACACAGTACCCCGACCCAAAACCCACCCACCACTGCTAGATTTTCAAAGAAATTGAAACTGAATAAAAGGTTAAGATGAAAGGAAATCCTGTTGTGCAACGGTCACTCAATCATACCAAAGCTACAGAGTCTCCACTCAGAGTTCTCAACCCCTACAAACTACCCAAAGCATTATTAGGTTGAGATCCTTCCAGAGATCAGTTGCAACTTTTCCAGGGCAGAACAACAGAAGATGCTCAAATAATGCTATGATCACCGATAGAAACCATACCAAAGCTAAAGAGTCTCACACTCACAGTCTCGTTCTCTAGAAACTACCCAAAGCATTATTGGATTGAGACCCATCCAGAGATCAGTTTCAGCTTTTCAAGGGCAGAACCGCAGAAGATGCTCAAATAATGCTATGATCACCCATAGAAGGCTAAAAATAGATGAAAACTAGAAGACTTGCAAAGGGAGAGAGAATTGGCCATGGAACATTACATCTTGCATAAACTTCTTGCAGACTGGGCGTATCTCTTTGCTGAGCGTTGCTGAGAACATCATTACTTGTTTGTCATGAGGAGTCATCTTGAAAATCTCCTGCACATCCCTTCGCAT
>Ga0041059_1000172_pt1 | contig 41355 bp, 26 predicted proteins | sample AraColnosormetaG_FD_56232 | JGI IMG/M metagenome (GOLD analysis project Ga0041059, IMG submission 56232) | Arabidopsis roots microbial communities from North Carolina, USA - Col MF nosort | ecosystem: Host-associated > Plants > Roots > Unclassified | place: USA: North Carolina | collected...
AAAAAAAAAAAAAAAAGGATCAAACATTTGTGATTCTTCTAGCTAGNGNAAANTTTGGCATATTTATGGGTTCTTTTTTTTTTTGGTTATTTTTGGATGCTAATAACTTTTTTTTATGTTTATGCTACATATGCTATGATCATTATTATGGTTGCTTGTAGCCATTGTTATGGTCTGGGATTTATTGGTTTTGCTTGCTAATACTCTCTTATAACCCCTGTTACTGTTTTTTTGTTCTGTTCTGGATTTCAATATTTCGATTGTTTTTATGGGTTTGAGAGAGTTAAAATAAGAGGAGTAGACTCGTGAATCTCTTCTAATTCTTCAAGCAAAAAGAAACTTTACTTGAGAGAAAGACTTGTGAGTCTCTTATACCTTAGCAACTTCGTCGGTGTGAGAAAAAAACAAAGTGTACCTTTATTTGAATTTCTATACCTAACATTGTAAGACGAACAAGTAACACGCCAAAAACATGTACAAAAACGGCAGCGTCTTGTGGTTTGCTTTGCTGTGAACATGAAGCAAACACGTGCTTTAACGCTCTACTGGCTGGCATTGTACTGCTGTGTTATGTTGTGTATGATTTTGAATGGAACAGTAAACCATTTAAAAAAATACAAAAATTGGAGAGTCGCTATGTAATTAAGAATTTAAAAGTAATAACATTAAATAACTGTTCTTGTATTTTTCAGTTCGATCAAGAAATAACTGTATTTTTATTTTTATTTGCAAAATCAGCCTAAGGCATTTCGTATGTTACAAGATTATTTAAACACTAACTTACCAAAACAGCAAAAAGGTTAATGTGTCTTATAAGGCATTTCGTAAGTATGATAGTTTATAAATAGCATGGATTCTATGTTTTATAAAAATAAAATAACACAACTTCATACATAAGTTTAAATACAATGTAGCAAAAAGGTTAATGTGTCTATTCAAAAGTTATAAATAATTCATAGTGTGTATAGCGTTTTAACCGTGAAATTTTCCCTTTGTTATCATCAGTTTTCACATGTGTGTTAATTCATATTGAAATTATTTGGTTCACTTTTTGACTAGTTAGGTACTTACTTATTTCTCATAAATGTTTTACATTATTGCAGCGAATTAAGCTTAACGTAATAACAGTATAATGTAGATCTCTCGTAATAATGAAAGCTGACTTTTCTACACCTAAAAGTCTAAGACGATCTAGTTATCCAAGGCCCTCTCTACTTGATTTAGTCATAATTATATCTAATTAAACACTCACATAATATCAGAATATTCTATATGTTCACCCAAATGTGGAAAATAATCAGAAACGGCCCAAGAATAGGTTCAATGTCACAATCCATGCGAAACAAAAAATCAGAACTATTCTTGATAGACTAAGAAAATAGTAAACCCTAATTCACAAAACACACCAAAAATATAGAAAGTTGTCTCAATTATTCTTACCATTTTGGAGATGTCAAGTACACAATCCCACCCATCTTGACTATCCAACGGTTAGCATTCTTTTGGCTCTTTCAACTCCAAGTTTTTTCCTTTATTTATTTTTATTGCTAATTTTAGCAGTAAATTATTACGTCTACTTTGCTTCCGTACGGTCTAGAGACAACCTACGGACAGATGATGATTGTACATACCAGTAGACTTACAGAATCCAACGGTTATTGAACTCACGGGTCATTCATATTGTTCGTTGGATTATAAATTTGAATGTAAACGAACATGAATAATTAAAAACAAGTTGAGATTTGTCTCTTCATCAAATCAAATCACTTGTCCACCGAGTTCGAGTCTTTTTTCAAGCCAACGAGTCTATCTTAAACCCTTTTACGTCTCTAAATATATAGAGATGTAATTAGTATTTTATTTCTTCACCACCAAACAATGTTTTATAATTGTAGGAAATCGAGATATATAAAACAATGAATTATTTTGCACTTACTACTTTTGGTAGGCATATTTCATGTTGTATGATAGTCCGGAAAATTTTATATAACTTGCTAAAACAGAATTTGTTTCCATTTATATGCATTGTTTAAAAGTAAACTAAAGAGGATATTAAAAGACAGAGAAATAGATTTGATGGAGTTTGGGACAGAGCAATATAGTGCTGACACCTGTCCAATCCCCTGAGACGTGACATGTCACACTCCTTTCTTATACAACTTACAAGTTCTCTGCACAATTTTATGATACAATGGACATTTGAATTCACTCGTTACAGACTATACCCCAACTTTATTTTGAGTTTATTTTGCAAAAATGATTTGAGACTGGGAAAATTTGTTTTATTTTCGTCAATGAATATGCGTAGTGACGTCGATACTAACAAAAGTACTACTCTTTACATTCGAATTTTTGGTGGTTGCGAAACGACAACAAAGATCTATGAAATTTGTGTTTCACATTAAAAACTCAAAATGTATTTTGAAACCCAATGTTTGGAAACATGTAAACAAATTAAAGTCTTTGTACTTTTCACCAACAAATGGAAAATATATATCTTCTAACAAATATGAGTATTTGAGGAGCTTGCATTTTCGATAAACAGCTCCTAATGTAGTACTCTTTGCATGTTCAAAAGATGGGACGTTTCCTTGAGGGCTGATTTCAACATTCAGAGAAAAAAAATTATATACATGTACGGAAATGAATAGTTAATCTTGTTGAATAGAATAAGAGAAGAGGAAAGAAAAACAAATATCGTATGTTATTATAGTTTATATATAATCAACTTGCAATAAAGGAAAAATTTGAAAAGCGTGACTAGATATGCACTTGGAGACTGACTTACATAGTAGATACGATAATCGAATATCTAGATATCTGGATGGTACTCATATTATTTGTTTATTACGTATGATCAAAGATTTATTAATATGTATCATCTTCTACTTGGCTTAATTATTAACTAGTTTAGTATTCGTCTCTAATCTTCAAAACAATCAACATAAATATCTAAACTATATTGGTCATATAAAATCTAATACTTTACTATCCACTTGTAATGTTTGTTTTGTTCAGAGTTGGAGACCCACATAAATTGATTTCCCTATCCGTATTGTAAAACAGACTATTGACACTTTGATCAAATCTCGTTGGATGACATGAACACCAATGATTTGAAGTGGGGAACAATTCAATAGTTAACAATATTTTTGTTATTTAAATGCATTTCAACTATACGGTCGATATTATTTGAAATGTTTGCAACTACATATTTAAGAAAACGTTAAGTGCAAATGACCCGTTCTTAAACACTCCGAATCTCATATAAAATAAAGTTTTTTTGTACTAATCAAACATATAATTTTCAGACTTTTAGTTTTGATAGAAACAAATTACATATACGAACACCCAAGTACTACTTTTTATATTCGATAATATTATTCTATCTTCGTTTAAAATATATTAACCACATCAAGAAAAGAGGAATGAAATATTCTAACGGAATTAATGTTTGCTGCCAAAAACAAAAAAAAAACAGAAGAAATTTTTACATTTGAGTTTATTGGTATAGTAGTTAGGATTTTGTGTTTTATTATATATTTAAACGAATTTATTTAATTATTTCTAATACAGAAAGATGTATATATTCTTATCTACTTTCATTTTGTTTTTAATGTTTTATTTCGTCAATACCCTTAGGGGAAAAAAGTGTATTTTGGCAAATTTTCCTTAAATCTAAGAGCAAGAACAAAAATTAAAGTCACACATGAAAGTTGAAAGTGATCCAAAGGGATTTGATATTAGAAAATAGAAAGTGAGATAAAACCAAAAATAATTTTATATATTTGCCTGGCTTTTTACAAGCATCTCACCCCCACTCACTCTTTACATTTAAGGATGATGAAAAATACTTCACTTTTGAAATAATCAAACACCATTTTTAATCTTTATAATAACTCTGACGTTGAAGACATCAACAAACACCTTTAATTACATATAATAGTTTATGGAATTTCTCTTCTTCTTCTTGAAATATATTATTTAATTGGAAATAGTTCAATCCCTCTGTCTCTTCTTCTGGAGTCTTGGACCCAACCCCATCATTCCAGAAATGACCGGCTAAAGTCAAGAACCTCTCTCTGAGCTCTCACCACTTTCTCTCTCTACTCCCTCTCTGCGTGTAGGATACTACTAGACAATTGACAACCAAAGACTAAAGCTGTGTTGTTGGTTCACTTCTGTTCTCTTTTCCAATGTTGTCATCAGCTAAGCATCAGAGAAACCATAGACTCTCTGCTACAAACAAGAACCAGACTCTCACCAAAGTTTCTTCCATTTCATCCTCATCACCATCGTCTTCTTCTTCATCATCATCAACCTCATCATCATCTCCTTTACCTTCTCAAGACTCTCAAGCCCAGAAGAGATCTCTTGTCACCATGGAAGAAGTTTGGAATGACATCAACCTTGCTTCCATCCACCACCTAAACCGACACAGCCCTCATCCACAACACAACCACGAGCCAAGGTTCAGGGGCCAAAACCACCACAACCAAAACCCTAACTCAATCTTCCAAGATTTTCTCAAAGGATCTTTGAACCAGGAACCAGCACCCACAAGCCAGACCACGGGTTCTGCGCCTAATGGCGATTCCACCACGGTCACTGTTCTTTACAGCTCTCCTTTTCCACCTCCTGCAACTGTTCTGAGCTTGAATTCCGGCGCTGGCTTCGAGTTTCTCGATAACCAAGATCCTCTTGTTACCTCAAACTCTAATCTTCATACCCACCATCACCTCTCAAACGCTCATGCCTTCAACACCTCTTTCGAGGCTCTGGTTCCATCCAGTTCTTTTGGTAAGAAAAGAGGCCAAGATTCCAATGAAGGTTCAGGGAATAGAAGACATAAGCGTATGATCAAGAACAGAGAATCTGCAGCTCGTTCCCGCGCTAGGAAACAGGAATGTGCCTCTCCTCTTCCCTCCTAATCTTCTTCTACTCATGTGTATCAAAAAGGGAAGAAAAGAAATGTGGTTTTGCCATCAAATTGCTTTTGATCTAAAAAAAGGTCTCTTGGTTTTGATTCTCATTTGCAGGCTTATACAAACGAGTTAGAACTTGAAGTTGCTCACTTGCAGGCAGAAAATGCAAGACTCAAGAGACAACAAGATCAGGTAAACAAGCAGAGCCAAGTTCTTAATGTTTTACCCTTTTGTAGCACTCATGTCATTAGATCAATTCCTTGTAGTTTAACCAACTTATAAAAAGAGACAGACAGACAGCCTCTGGAGTATATTTGTTTTACACACTTTTTTGTCCAATGACATTTTGGGTGGTTAGATTCTGATACTTCAGTTGTGTGTTTATTATGTGTGTGTGTGTGTGCAGTTAAAAATGGCTGCAGCAATTCAGCAACCCAAAAAGAACACACTTCAACGGTCTTCCACAGCTCCATTTTGAGAAATCTACAAGTCCTTGTTTCTCTTTTGGGGATTGAGATTGTCTCATGAAGAAGTGAAAAAATGGCAAAAGTTTGTACCCTTTTTTATTAGCTATAAGTATAACTAAGCCTAAAATTGTAGAACTAAGATATTGTAGGGGAAAAAAGAAGATGTAAAACAAAAGACCCGGAAAGAGAAAAGGATCTTTCAATTTCCTAAGGCACAGGAACACCTGTCCTGGGTCCTCTCTTAATGTTCTGTCGTTTTCCTATGCAAACCCTTTTTTCACTTCTGTACTAACTTCTACTTGTATTCTTGTTGTAGTAATGTTCTACTTCCTCTTCTAATACTAGTAAGAAAAAAAACCTTATGTTTTACTGTTTAACCAATTTGGTTCTTAAAAGAAGCAAAGGATCAAATGACCAATAGACAAAACAGTGCTCCACTTAAATGATGACAATACCAGAGAAAAGTGAGAAGGGGACCTATCACTGAACATTTAATTTTCTCCCTATCACATTATCACATAAATATCCAATCCTTTGGCTGTCTACCATACAAGCCAACAACTTGCAATATGATTTTGAAACCTCCAAGCCAATGGGAATTAAGTTCACCACTTTTCGGGTTGGTCAAGAGAGAACATGATAAGTTTCTTATTCAGCATGGTCACTCCCCACGTTTTATTTATATTCATAGTACATAGTATTGTAGCTTTTGCTCTAACTGGTCACCATCAAAAACACTAGGTGTGTTTGTATTCATTTGGTTTATCAAGAGAATAGTTTTTATCTTCTTTTGGCCCAATTTCATTTACCTGACAGTGATAAGTCTTGTTGATCCACTTTTGGTTGTTGATATATTGCTGTGTATTCTTTTAAGCAACCAAAAGTGGACATCAAGAGCTAATATGGTGTAAATATAGTGGACATTAAGATAAAGAAGAATAGTTACCAAAAGTGGGACTATGACTAGAATCTATCCTCACATTATATGGTTACACTTAGAGCCCCTCAAATAGGCATCCAATACTTTAAATCATGCTTCTACTTTCATTCCAGTCAATAAGAATCCTAGACTTCAAGAAACTTTAAACGAAAAAGTTGGTTTATTCACCTGAAACTACACACCTATAATGTTTTTCAATTGGTTACATCAATGTTTCCCATCAAACATTCATACTTAAAAATGCTACCAGAACTTGGCCACAAGCCTAAAAGAGAGTTTAGAAGAGATGATCAGGTAACTAGTACAGAGGACAGAACGAACCATTGATAAGTTGCTGCAGATACAAGCTGATACCTTCACTCTGACCATTTTATTTCTTTTTGGGTGCAAAAGCAAAAGTCATTAAGCTTTTGATGCATCACCTTCCTCCTCAAGTATTTTTCCATCCTTTGGAACCAAGCATGGAATCCCATCTTTGATCTAGCGTGTTAAGAGAAGCAAAATCAAGTCTTAAACATTGAATCGTGAACATGAAGTGAAATCTAAAAAGAACAAGAAGAATATCATTAAGAAGAAAACAGCCGACCAATCACTTTAGCATATGATTATTCCATCAGTGAATCCCAAATCAACACCAAGAATAAATTCATTTTAAACATTATTTAGTATGAAGCAAATGAAGAATAATGAAAGAATCAAAGTCTATATATATATACACATCTCAATCTTTGATTAGACAATTCCTAAAAGATCAAAGTTGGGTTGAGAACATGTTCACTGAATAAGAGAGCATGATTCTGAAAGCAGATATGATAGTGATTTCGTACAATTTCACTGTTTGGAGAGTTAATAAGCGCCATAAATCTAACTTTCATGGAGCTCAACAGCTCACAAGCATCTGAATCGAAAAAATCAAAAAGCTTTGGATAGAAGCTTACAGGAAAAGAGACACCAATAGTATCGCTGACAAGTGATTTCGTCTTCTCGCAAAACCTATCAGCAATCAATTCACCAAATTGCTTAAACAAGTTCTTCGGGACCAATCGAATTTAAGCTATGTACATTTTGAAGGAGAGAAATCGAACCTCAGAGGTTGCTTAGAGAGAGGGCACACCAGAATCTCGGAGAGGGTCTTGTCAATTACATTGCCGGCGTCTTTTAGCAGCACTCTGTTTAGTCTCACCATTCTAAAGCTTTGATCTTTAGCTCTCTCCGGACTTTTTCCTTTTTTCCGATCTCCGGTAGAATCGACCGGCGTTGAGCGATAGTTTTGGACTTTTTGAGTAAAAACGCAAAACGCCCCTATAAATTTAAAAGTTTCCAACCATGCCCCTCAATTTTTATGTTTCACAAACGGTCCCTTCAATGTGTATATATTATTCTAGCTAGGGGAGAAAATTTTCAAATATAAGCCTCTATATTTTATAGTTCTTGTTTGATGCCCTCAATTCTAATTTGTTGACCATTCGTCCGTCGGACTTTATAAATTGATCAAACATTAAGCGCTTCGTGTTATAATGTCTATGGGACATTGGTTAGAATTTACACAGATTTCTTATCCAGCTATTGGAAGATGTTGATCACTTGCACTCTAGATTAATGCTCCTGAATCTCTGATTCTGCGCATAGAAATATTACAAAACTTGATTCTCGCATCACCCCTAACAAGTTTACTACTTGTGTTACAAATTGTAAACTTCCCATGATTCTTGTATTATATGTGTAAAACTGTAGATGCTTCATTCAATTGCTCAGTGATTTTGCTTCACATTGAGACAATCATTGTAACGAATGAGTAAAAACACTTTTAACATCTACGATGATATCAGATCGACATTAAACTAAGATGATCTTAGGTTTCTAGGAATAATCCTTGATAAGCATGACAGGATTTAAACTTCCTCTCATACCTTGTGCAAGCATCCGAATGCAGATTTAGACAACCTCTTCATCGTCCAAGAGCAGACAGTCTTTAATTTTCTCCCTGAAATAAATGGAAACCAATGTTAGGAATCTCAAATAGTGTTTCACTCAGTCTTGATCTTGGTTGTTTTAAATCTGATGCTTCCTAGAGACATGAACTACCAATAATGTAGGTAAAACGAATGGAAAAGGAATCCAAGTTTGAGATCAGAGTTAATGCATACTACTCACCTCAGATAAGCTTGACTATCAACTTTTTGATGTTTCACTTGGGAAATCATGTGATCTGGTAGAAATGAACTGAATTGCTCAAGAGATGATCCATCCTGTGGAAGTATTTGAAACCGGCAACTTGAACAGCAAGCAGCATAGAGGACATCAGATTCCTGGCCTTCTTCAAAAGTATCCAACTCTGATGAGTCTGATCTATTTAGCGGGCCATTGCAGATAGGACAGAAAGCTTCAGTAGTCATTGATCCATCATATTTGAGATTGAATCTCTTTAGGCGCCTCTGAGTGGCCATAGGTACATTAGAGTCGTCTGTTTCCGGAATTTTATTGAAGTAAAATGGAGTCAGCTTCGCAGCTGTCCGTACAATTGTGCATTCCCGGGAAGGATTTTCTTCCTGCACAACAGAACCCAGAGACAAATGAATCAGTAAAAACAAAGTAACAGGTAACCATGCATGCACTTAAACATATGCAGAAGATGAACATTATCTGAACCTGCAACAGAGCGACAAATGAAGACACCAAATCATTGATTCCGCATTGAGAACGACAAGCCAACTCCACAGTCTTAAGTCTGCCCTGCCCAGAATATGTGACGTCACTCAATAGTTGGATTATGCAAGAATAAGGTTCACTATAACAATACAATGTAGACTAGGCAGCCAATAAACGAACCCATCCAAAAGGCAGAGTCTAGTTATTTCCAGTCGAACACAATCTCGAAGTGGAAGTACAATGGGAACCTTCCATCTAGCATCAACATGCTGAATATCTGCTGATAGTGAATAACCTCGTCCCTGTTTCAAGAAAAAGCAATTCAACTCACAATTCTGATAGAACATAGTCTAAAGGGAATGTCCAAATAAAGTACACAAAACATTGTGTACTGAAATAAAATCTTTACACCAAAACTTCAATTTTTAGAGATGTAATTGGTTAAGTCCAAAATATCTACATTCTTTAAGGTAGCCATTGATTGCTTTCTGGCATGAAGTTCTCACTCTAAGATGCAATCTATAGAATAACTAAGCCAGAGGAAACACGAGTCAAGTCAGGGCACTAAGCAACACACCTTGACAGTAGCCGTAAGAACATGGGAAGCAATTCTCGACGTGCATGATCCCAACACTAATCTATTGTACCCATTTTCAGCGGCAACCTAAAAAGGTTTATCAAACAACATTAAACAAAAGATATTTCCAAATCTGAATTTCTTTCCCAGACAGAAACAAAAGCAATATAATGTCCAAACCTTTTGCAAAGATAACATTTTCAGATGCAGCAGAAGGTCTTCTTTTCCAGTATCGTCAGGAACAGAATCTAATAGCTTCAGAAGTCTATCCCGTGCGTCAAGAGAGTCTGAACCAAATATGCTTTCGACTGGAACAACATGGAGATCCTTAGCAGGTGGAGACAAACACGAGACAGTATATCGAACCCACTCAATTGCATCAATCATTTCAGTGGAAAGAGCAGGAAAAGCTGCAGTTTCATCCACAAAAGCAACACCAACACCAAACACAGGTAAAGATCTATCTCGACTCGCCTCGTAATTCTTCAAAGCCTTGATTTGCAACTCGTGCACAAATTGAAGAGAAACCCTAACATCATACTTGCTACGTTTAGACACCAATCAATAACATATCAAAAAACAGAAACTAAAGGAAAAAAAGAGAGCAAAACCTGGAAGATGATCCGCCAGAGAAAGCAACAAGGACGTTATCTGAAGGAGTGATCATAGCATGAGAAGTAACAGCAAGACGGAATTTCCCAAAGACATTGTTCCTAAAACAATCTGCGCAGAATCTTCCATCGTCGAAGCCACCGTCACCAAATGTCATAGGCGCATTGCATTTACACTTGACGCAGACACTCTCATGATTACCGCCACCAGATACTGCATCATCCACTATCTTACTTCCATTATCTTTCTCACGGTCATAGCAACCTGACTCACAGCCTGAGGAATTACAAGCCATTTCCAATTCGCAAGCAGCTGAAACTGTGGAAAATTTAGATTAGGAATTACAACACAAAGGAGTAGACAATGCTATCAACATCTAATTCACGAGACTTAACTACTTTCCGCCATTAACGAGATAATTAAGAGATTGTTACTCTAAACGAAATCATTAGTCTTTTTTACTCAATCAGTATATAATCAATCCTATTACACTGTATATTGCTAAGTCTTGCTATAAAGCGAATATATTGAATAGATAGCGATGTGTGCACATTCAAAATCGAAACAAGCAAATAAGTGATTAGTTACCAGTTTGAGAGAGAAAGAGAGTCGTCGCGATAAAATCTTTAGCAGCCCCAGGTCAGCCTCAGGCGGCGCCAAAACGTTATGCGGTGGTTGACTACGGCGATATTGGTTTAATTGTTAGAAAAATGTCACTACTTTGTCTGAAACTAGGGTTTAGAGAAAGCAAGAAAAATTGGGGAAGAAGATGAAAGTGGTTATTTACGAGTCTACCCATACCGGTGAGACGATTAGTAAAGAAATTATGGTTTGATAAGTATTTAAAAGATGCTAAACCGTAAACATGTAACCATCCATTAAAAGGAACCGACAAGTTTTGTCCAATTTGGGAGCAATAGAAGAGAATCATCATCAGTCATATCAATTTTGTCAATGTTTTAGGCTTTTTAGTCATGGTAATGATACCTCACATGCATTTCTTCATCTCTTTTCTTCTTCAAAGAATTTTCCTTAATTTGCTATTGTAATATTAATATTCACCCACCAGCAAATTGTATATGTTCTCCTTGATTCATAAAAGAAAACTACTATTTTGACCCAAAACACAAGTTTGGTTCAATTGGCCATCCGGTAAACCTAATACCCTATCTTGTGATAAAAGGTTGAAATAAGAATTAGTTAGTCTATATGTGATACACACAACACAAATTGCTGAAATTAAGATGAGAATCCCAAACTAATTTACATACGACTCCACGATTTAACACAATAATATTAAGTGAGTAGTACGAAGAAGAATCTCGTCTCGTATCCAGAGTTACAACAAATCGTTGTTTTTGTTCACCTTTTGTATAATAGAAGATTTCAATGTTCCATGAACTGCGACGAAGGCGGGCTTATTTTCGTCTTCTCCGTACCTGCAAAGATATGAGAGACAGATCTTTGTTAGTGCTTCAAGATTGAAACAAATATTGATAATATGTTTGTATGTAAATCATACCATATGCCCCACGAATCTCAACTTCTCTCAGTTCTTGTACAAGGGCACAGCAACAACACATTACATGAGATAGAAAATCGTCAATGAATCCTCCCTGCGAAATCAGAAAACATTAAGCATTCATTCCGACTCTACATTGAGTGGCATAAACATAGCCATTTCAATCTCAACCATGATAGTTACTACTGAATTTTTTTGCAGGTGTCTACTTAATCTTTAACCGAAATTTCATTTGTTGTTTATGGTATGCAAATGATAGAAATTTTCTCGGAAGCATATAGATTTTTGGGATCAAATGGGATTAATGGTAAGGATTCAAGCGAGTGGAAGAGAATGAGAATGTAATACCGTGATGTTCAGTGTCTTCCGGAGTTTCCTCCTCACGCAACAAGTATAGCAGCAACAAGAAAGTATCAAAGAATACGCCATTAGCTCATTACATGCTTCAGCTGAAGCTGGGAGAGCGAAAATTAAAAAAAATCCAGTTGACTTATTAGCTTTCACATGTATTACTAAAAGATTGAAAATTAATAAAGTCACGGTATTCAATAATATCCCTTACAGATGTGCCTGTTGGATGCTGCAGTGGCAATCTTTGCCAAAGTACCACACGGGAAAAAGAATGTCTTGAAGCCTGCGGTTCCATCATTGAATCTTTGAGAACTTTGCAGATAACAAGGAAGTATAGAATGTGAAACGCTAATCATCTATGTAACAGAGAAAACAAAGTGGAGCCACATTGTAAACAAATAGTGTGGTCTTACAAAGAGAAGGTTCCGAGCAACAAGCTAGTAAGTCGGTATGCCATTCTTCATGGTGTTGTGCCTGTGATGCTCTTCGTGAAAGCAGATCATGCCCAGATGAAACATTAGAAGTGGATCTGCATGGAACAATTGTGTAACCGATGTTATAGAACATTGTACCAAATCTTAGCCTTCAAACATGAAAACAGACCTAAAAGCATTACAGTCACAGCAAAGAATTGAAGATTATACTTTCTTAAACTTGTAAGGAAATTTGGATCTTTAGAACAAACATGAGATTCTAACCTCGAAGCTGCACGAGTACTGCTTTTCTTGGGAGAATCTTCGTCATACGAATATTCCGTCTTCATGCTTGAGCTACGTTCAGATTTTTTGGAAGCTTTCTTTGTCAGCTCCTTCTCAGAGTCAGGTTCAACAGCAGCAGCAGCTTGTGTAACACCAATTAAACGCTGAATGACTTCACACTGAGCCACATCATAATGCTCCTGCGACCGCTGAAGTTCGATCTGCAGTTTCTCGTTTTCTGTTTTGAGAGCTTCACAGAAACGCAAGTTAGGGTATGAGCAAGAGAGAGTCTTCTTCAGTACTGATGCTGCTTCTCTGGTGGATTCTTGTTTCAAAATAACATCTTGCACATGTCTATCCTCTTCATCCAGAGTGTACTCACGCTGATCACGGTCAATATACTCAAACCTCTCCTGTATAACAATCAAAATTTCAATATACCATAACATCAAGCAGAGAAACTTGTTAGACCAAAATGCAGGTAAAATTACCCGAATGCGAGCGTTATCGACCAAAGTGATGAGAGGTATGATCTTAAGAAAACGATCAATCTCATCCTGATGTTTCCTGAACTGGTAAACAATGTTCCAACCCATAGCCAACAAGTAAAGATAGCTCCGGTCTCTACAGCTATTGACCAGAAGGTAAGACCTTCTCAAAGCATCCTCAAGCCCTTCGAGAGGCTCTCGAGTCTCAGGATACTTCTTCATCTCAGAGATCTTCAGCTGTTCAAGCAAATTCCCAATGAGTTTGAGATGTTGAGCGAATTGACGACAATTCTTCTTATGCATCCAAGCAGTATTCGCAGCTTTGACTATGAGACCAATCAACTTGACCGCATCTAAACCAGTCAGCTGAGCCACTGACGCAATCTCCCCAAGACCATCCCATGAATGTGACATTATCTTCTTCTACTCAAAGTTCCTGGTCGATAGAAACCGAATCATCATTATGCACAGGAAACATAACTTGAAGATCCAAAAACATGGAATTATCGAGATTGTTGGAAATTTTACCTTCGCTGAGCTGATATTAATGGAAATTGACGGAATCAGAGAGTTGGATCCAAAGTTCTACAAGGACGGCATTGTTGATAGAGATCGAGTAGGAGTTCAGTTCCTGGCGATATATCAGAGGTAACCACCGAGAGATTCAGATATTCCGGTTGAGAAATCGCATTATATTGAGGGAGTGAAGCGAGAATTGACTAAAAGAGGGAGCAGTTTCTTCGACTGCGACAACAAAAGCAACAAAGAGAAAAAGAGAGTCCATAAGATACCAATCAAAGAGATTCTCCAGGTCTATAGGCTTTCTACGTCAAAGATCTTCAACACCAATAAAGCAAACAAATTTTTTTTAAGAAAATCCCTAAAGATGATTTGTCTTTGAAAGACTTGAAGCTGACGAAAGCGAAAGAGTAAAATTCAAAGACCAGAAAGTAAAAGTAGCACAAATATGAACAGTTTCAACCTCCGACGATTTGAACAATTCGCCGGCGACAAACTCCTCCGCCGAGAGTCAAGTCAAGTGGAAGAAAAAAGACATTGAAAATCACAGAAAACTTTTAAGTAAATTAAAAAAATGGAGAGAGAGAGAGGAAACAATATTGGAATGCTCACATGATGGCAATGAAGAAGACAACCGATATACTTTTTCTCTTCACGGATTTCTATATACTATAACAAAATTACCCAAAAAAAAAATGGAAAATGCTTGAAGAAGAAGAAGAACACTACTCAAGTCTAGGAATTACAGAGATACGTTTCCAGGAAAATGCAAAACCACCTGGAGATTTCTTCAAAATATGAGCAGAGAAGAAGATTCTATGCAACTGTGAAGGGAGAGTTAAATCCAGAGGCAGAGATGAGAAGACGGTTTGTTTTTGTCGATTTATGTATTTCTCTCATTAGCTTTCTTTCTCCCACACCTTCTTCACTTGCCACTCGTCGGAGCTCAAGAGCCCCCCCATCCTGCTTTTTTCTCCATGTATTTTTACCCATAGGCCCAGCAAAACTCTCTCTAATTACCAATGTGCCCCTGGTGACTTTTCTGTTTTTATTTATTAACCATAAAGTTTCATAAATTCTAGCTACAAGTAGTTAATGTAGTTTGTTACACGTTGATGGGTATACGTGACATTGCTAAATAAATAACCTTTGTGTAGGACTAATGATACCTTAATAATATATTGGAGTTTGAGATTATAAAAAGCCGTTGAGATTATCACTTTCCTGTTAAGTATTGTCTTACAAAAATTTTAAAAATGTGACTTTGTTGTCTTTTTATTGGTTGTCGGCATAAAATGACTTCGTTTGAAACGAATAATGTAATTTTTTCGTCGTAATATAAGGCGCAACGACGTCAAATATTGATATTTGTTTTAAGTTGTATATGTATATATGAACAATTCCAATGGCTAAAATCTAAAGTTTATGTATATCCGTGTGACCACTGAGAATTTTGAAACTCCTGATCGGGAAAACTTGCAGGTGGCGTATTGGCGTTCGTAATGTTGAGAGTAAAGCTAACTTAGCTTGATAGGTCATATACTTGTTATTAGACTATAATTGTGATTCCATGTTAATGTAAGACGGATTATGAAGAAAGCATAGTATGGAAATGTTGCATGTTTAAAATAATTAAACAGAGAAACATAATGGGATAAAAAAAAATGAGATGTGATCGCTTGAAATTGATTTGTCTTTGAATTGCAGTAACTATAATGATAATGGTTAAAGAAATAAAGCGTCACAAATTCACCTTTAGGCCCTTTTTCGGTTGAAATTGATTTGTCTTTGAATTGCAGTTATGGTGTAATTATGCTCTTTTTTGTTCAATATACATATGCTTTAGTTTAATTAGTTTCACACCCATATTATTCTTGCTGCACGTGGATTACCATGATTGTTTTTCTATACAGCTGGCGAAACGGACGGTAAACTAATAGTGTTCTTTCATAAGTATGAGACCAAAAGATAACAATACAAACAAACAAAGAAACCCTCAAAAATATAATTTATCTTTACATATCTTGGTTGACAAAAAAAAAACAAAAAATTAAGATATGAAAAATGCACAAAACTTAATAGTATTACTATTTTTCTATACATTTCAAGCGATAAGTTTTACTAATTCTTAAAATTTTGTTTTATGATTATCCAGATTACAACTTAGAAGGGTTTTGGCAAGTCTCCATACATATGCATACGTGGGAAGGGTAGACATTGGTAGTGGTGGTGGTGGTCCTGGTGGACTATGACTACTACGCCCTCTATCTTTTCGAGAGTGCCTATATACCATGCGTTTTACTCTATATATGTAACCATTTCTTTTTTCCAAAAGTATATTACTGATTTTAACATTTAAATACTAGTTTTTATAAAGTGTTTTATACTGTTATAGTTGCTCCATGACGGAAATGATCAAAATGTTTACTTATATAAACCTTGTAAATGTCCATTCGATTCTTCTTTTAAAACAACTCACACATTACACACACAAAACTGCAAATTAAACTCCGATGCTAATCAAGTCCAAACAATAACATAACCTTTTTTTTGTATGTACTCTAGTAGTTTGTATTAATATTTGTTGCTTTATATGGATTAGTGAATTGTATACGATATAAATCAATAACATAACAAAAAGTATCAGGAATACATTACACTAAAGTTGATGTCAACTACCCATTTGCACTATAGATCGTTTGTCTAGTGCTGTAATGTATTTTAAAAGAGCAAGTAGATCACATCAAATTTGTTCTTTAAACGTAGTGGGAATGTATCATATACACGCCTATAAACGGTTTTGGTATATATGAGTGTGTTTTACTATGCAACAAACAAACTAAGTTAACCTAATTTTTGTAAGCAAAATTTCAAACGAACTAACACAACATGATCTATGTAACATGTCATAATTGTAAAAGTAAGAGAGGAGACGTCTTATTATTGGAGGTAAAGAAGATAGACAAACTGTTGTTTTAGTCGTTAGGTGAATTGTCTCCATGTGATTTAGTTGGGAATAATCGTGCTTCTTACTTTATGTTAAAAAATATGTCTCGAAATGTCCTTATCTGTAACAATAAATGGGACAGCTAAATTTTCCATACACATTTAAAAAACAAAATATCACTACTAAAACCTAAGTATTTATACAGTACTTTTAACTAATTTTTGTTTGGGGTTATCGAATGTCTAACACTTTGTCGGAATCACATCTAAAAAAAAATAGTTTAACGAAGAAAGTACTTCTCAGAATCTGCATTGCTTCTGAGCACATAAAATAAATAACTAAACTATAAGCATCAACACACTTTGTACCTATCTTTTTCATTTTTCAATGCTTTTACCAATACCGTTTATTTTTCCCTTTCTCAGTTAGTTTCCAATACAAATTAAGTTAAACCTAGACTAATATACAAATTATATGTGTCGATCAACATTACTATTGTTTATAATTTGATAAAACGACTGTATATTATTACAATCATATATTCATATGCATTTACAAACACTTATTATATACTAAATACAATATAACTTCATAAAATAAATAAAAAGTTATGTGCTAATCAACTAACCTGTAACATATACTAATAATAGCTTTAAATAAACACATTTAATATATGCTAAAATACGAATAAATTATACCCAATAGTAATTATTTCTGTAATTTAATAGCAGCTATTAAGTTCCAGTTTTTTTAAAAAAAATTTAAATCCAAAATTGTTTAAGGTTGTGTTTGCACAAATGGATTGTTACTTTAAAACTTTAAACAAGAACATAAACCCATCATTATACAAATGGGCTGAACTAATTGATTAGTAAGCCCATTCTATTTCTCACGTAACTCAGTTATTGCGTTATTGGCCCAAACCGAAATGGACTTTTCATAGACAACTGGTACTCTCGTCGTCTAGCTGTGCAATTAAAGATACCAGACCAAAATACCCTTCACGTGATACAAACAACGAGAAAAGGAAATTAATACCAACACGAGAAAAAATGGAAATTCAGATTTCGTTTTGTGATATATCGAAAAGCTTTTAGTTATATAGTTTCCAAAATTTTGAATCTATTCACTCAATTAATAATCCAGTACGTTATTAATATCCTATAGAGATTAAAAAAAAAACTCACAAGAAAAGCCACTCTCGTAATTAATAAGGCGTGATTTAGGTTAATAGTGTCCTTTTCTAACATTCAATTTAATCATGCTAAGTACCCCAACATTGGACCCGCACTTCATAGCTCATACTGGAAATTCCTAATTACCCTTCATTCCCAAAGCGTAAAAGCCCACAAGGATAAGGATACAAACGTCATTACACGAAATGATTAAAGAATAAAGTAAAAAAGAAAAGTCGTACTACTACTTAAACCATCTTTTAAAATAAAATAAAAATCTAAAAGTAAGAGGTCGAATCTATCTGAACGCGCAATCTCCGCCGTCAAATTTGGTAGAGCTAGTGAAAAGTGGTCCCACGTCTCCGATAATCTATGCTTAACCAATCGTAACGTACCACGTATAGCGATTACTTTGGTAATTGTAGCGTTTAGTGAAATCGTTTTGGCGGGCGTAATTAATAAATTCAAAATCAGAGCCCAAATTAAAAACAAATCAAAACCCTAGCGCCTCTTTTTTTGTTCCATTTCTCTCTCTCTCACTCCCTCTTTGCTCAAATCGATTCTCCCTCGCTTATCGCCATTTCTCCCTCGCTTATCGCCATTTCTCCCTCCATTTTCGCTCTCTCGATATCGAGCTTCCTCTTTCCGCCTATCGAATCTCTAATCTGAAGCTGTCTTTCTCGATCTGGATGTTTATCGAAGAAGGAGGTCTCTGTTAATTTAGGTAATAATCATTCTCCGTGACTTTTTTTTCCTTTTCGATTTCTAGGGTTTAAATTTGCTCGAGATTCTCCAACTTCTTTGATTTGATAGTTTATTCAAGTGTAATCGATTGAATGATTTGGCTGAGGTTTAACTTTTCAATTTCGTTATCCATCAGTTAATCGTTTTTTACCCAGCTAGAGCAAAGTCTGAAGAATCTGGACTTTTCGATATCTAATTTATCATAATTTATTGATTCAATTCTGGATTGATGATTTTCATACTGCTTTCACTAGGTGTATAGGGAAATTAATCTATTGGGAAGTGTTGTAGTAGCTGTTAGGAGGATAAAGAAGGCATATGGGGAAGGTATCTCCAAAGGATTTGGATTCAAAAACCTCGGTGAGGAAAAAGAAGTTGAAAAGTTCAAGTAACAAGTATTTAAAGCCAGGGGCTTTGGTTCAGCTTTGTTACAGCAAAGCATCGGCTGCTAAGTCATGTAATGAATTAGGGAAGAAACGAGTACCTGTGTTTGATACTAAGTCCTGCAATGATTTGGGGAAGAAACGAGTACCTGTATTTGATATTAAGCATGCGAGGAACAATAAAATGGCAGTGGAACAGTTGAATTCTCCAAAAAGCCCTCTTATGTTGTCCCCTGTCAACGTTGTTAAGCGGAGTACTCTGGTGAGGCCAATGAAGTTTGATGATCTGCAGGTGGAGAGTAATAATACTTGTAAGAAAAGCCCTTTAATGTTATCCCCAATGGGTATTGTTATGCAAAACACTCTGTTGAGGACACCAAAAACTCCCCAAGCTGATCCTTGCGTTTCAGAATCACAGCTTGAGTCTCTTCCCATGGATTTACTGGTAAGTTTTTCGTTTACATTTAAGTTAATAGGTTCTTTTTGGTAGTCATCTGAATGTATGAAGTTAGTTCTTATAAAGATCACACTTTCTGTAACTTCCAGGTTAAAATAGTTTGTCATCTGCACCATGACCAGCTGAAGGCTGTTTTCCATGTTTCTCAAAGAATAAGAATGGCCGTATGTTCTTCTTTCCCCTGTTTAAGTTTGCATCCATAAAAGCTCAATTTTTTGCAGTTTTACTTGATGTGTATTAATCTGTTTTGACTTTTCTTTGAAACAGACCATACTTGCAAGACAATATCATTTCAATTATACAACACCAGACCGCTCAAGACAGGAAATGTTGAGGGTCATGACCCCAGTTCCAATAAATCGTTGGCCATTTCGTAGGTACATGTTTTACTTCAACTTTTACCCTTTTGAAAAGAGCATCAAACAACTCGTTTGGCTCATAACAAAACCTTCTTTGATCTAAATTAGCAGAGGAGATGGAAACCCAACAATGGTGTCAAGCCCACATACCCCCAAAGCACCAAAACATGCTCCTAGACCACCCTCTCGAACCAAACTCGCGGAGATGAAGCAAATCACTGCTGTTCTTTTCCAAGACCAGACACCATTTCCTTCAAGATGCATCGTTCCTTCTGTTCTCCAGAGGCCGACTTTGTTCAAACCAATGGCTCCAAAGCACCCTCGAGTGCTCTTCTATGAGGATGAACTATGTCAAGCTGTTGCTCAAAACAACCTCACCTGATTACACTTAGCTGCAGTCATATCGGTTTCCTCTCTCTGTTGATAGTAGGTTTTGTCTTCATTGCATAATTGATCATTGCTCTTGATGATCATCATTACCTATAGTAAGAAGCATGCAAGTTTTGTAGCAGTGCTAGTTCAGGGTTTTAGGTTTACATGGGAATCTCCTAGTATCATTTAAGGGGTTTTCAAGTTTTTACTCTCTTGAGTTTGTCATAATAAGCGTCTTTGATTTGGTCAGTTGAGTCTTGTGTATATTTTCTGCATATCTTATCTGGATCAGTTGCTTTTTTTTTTTTAATATAATTTGATTGCTTATCCTTGCTTTCATCTTATTGGTTATTGAGTTCTCCAATTTATCGTACCGCGATTCAAACCGTACTTAAATGTTAAACCGGATATTATTAAATCGATTGAACTGAATAAGATTCGGTTCAAGTTTGGTTATATTTTTCTTAAGGCCTCTGATTTAGTTGGGCCTATTTACGATCTTACAAGCCCAAACTTATTGCCGAAGATCCATTATTGAAAAGTCTCGACGCGTGTAAGCTTACTATATCCCTGTTGCCAAACAAGGCTTTTGTCCCTTGTAGGGCCAATCCTTTATTTGGCTATAAATAAAGGATGTATGTCTTCTAAACAAACACTTTTTCTAATCGGAGAGCTTCGAAGGGTTCTGAGATCTCGCGGCTCCTTCGATCTTCTCCGCTCAACTATTACCTCCGATCGTTGGCTTATGTCTACTGTAACCTCTTAGATTTGATTTTGGCGCGTTATTAGAAACCCCTAACATCTTTAAACTCACTCGAGGTCTCTCGTGATCGATCTAGGGTTTCGCGAGATCTGAGATTTCATATTTTCCGATTCACCTTCGCAATCCAATTTTTTTTGTTGCTTGGATTTTGTTTGTGTGTAATCGTGTGGTAAGATGTCTCGGTGTTTTCCGTTCCCGCCACCTGGTTATGTACTAAACGGAATCCGCGATGAGGCTGTGATCGTATCATCGATCAAGGTTTGTTTGAGCATTTAAATCTCGGTTTTGGGTTTCGGGTTCATGAGATTTCGAATGCTCAGCTTCCTTGTGTTTCCAGTTTCTGGTATCATCTGTGTTCTAAGGTTTACTAAAAATTGTTGGCTTGAAAGATGGGGGATAGAGAATGTTGCGAGATTTTAATTGAAAAAGATGATCTTAAGTTGTACTTAAGTAAACAAAAAGCACGCATTCGAATCAATGTCTCAATATTAATCGTTCGCTTAAGGTGGCAATTTTAATCAAAAAGATGCGAGTCAAGCACATTCATTGTCTACTCTAATCAAAATGTGTAATTTGACTAAATGTGCGAACACCACTTGTTTGGAGTTTAAGGGCTGGTCTATCTGAGGGCTTGTTTCTGTTTTTTTGTATTGAATTTGGCAAGTTCTGTGAACTAATTGATGTTGATTGCTTGTGTAAATTCAGGGGGTGGAGGAGAAAGCTAAGAAAGAACAAAGGAGGAAGGATAGAAGAAGTGATAAGAAGGATAAAAAAGATAAGAAGGAGAGGAAGGAGAAGAAGGAGAAGAAGGAGAAAAAGAGGAAGGAGAGGGAAGGAAAGGAAGTTGGAAGCGAAAAGCGCAGTCATAAGAGACGGCGTAAAGAAGACGGTGCTAAAGTTGATCTTTTTCACAAACTAAAAGAAAGTGAAGTCAATTGTTTGGAGAAGAGCAGCCTTACTGTAGAACGTGAGCTGCTTCAGTCGACGTCCCAAAACTCTTGTGATAGCACTCTTAACAGCAATGAGATGTTACCGAAGCAGAAGGAGGTCCAGCAGCCTCTCGATGGTAGACATAACAACAACAACAACGAGAAGCGTGTGGAGAAGCAGCAGCCTCTCGATGGTAGACATAACAACAACAACGAGAAGCGTGTGGAGAAGCAGCAGCCTCTCGATGGTAGACATAACAACAACAACGAGAAGCGGATTGAGAAGCAGCAGCCTCTCAATGGTAGACATAACAACAACAACGAAAAGCTGATGGAGAAGCAGCAGCCTCTCAATGGTAGACATAACAACAACAACGAGAAGCGGATTGAGAAGCAGCAGCCTCTCAATGGTAGACATAACAACAAGGAGAAGCAGAAAGAGAAACAGCAGCCTCTCGATGTTAGACATAACAACAACGACTCTGGTGAGTTTGTTTGTGTTTCTTCCTTCCCCGGGGAAGGATCTTGTATTCTTGTTGGGTCTAATTACCTTATCAGGACATTGATGACATTCTTTCTTCAAATTGTTGATATGAATTTGAAGAAAGCATCATTCGGATTCGATTGCCTATTCGAAGGCAGAAAGATCCCGAGGTGATGATGACCAATAAGGATCAAGAAAAACCAGGTCCTTCTCGGGGAATAAAGTTAGACTCGTCCCAACTTCCTACTAGAGAGCCGGTTAATCAACATCCTTGTTCCACTTCTGCAGCAGAACATGCTTCGAAGCCACGAGAAGAGAAAAGGAAAGATCCCATTTTTAGAGGGAAACACGGTAAAGAGAAGATATCCTCATCCTCTACTCGAGAAACTTATCAACCTCCTAAAAGCCTATGCAATTGCCCTCCATCCATGGTGTTGCAATTCTTGGACGTAGTTGAGAATTGGGTCCCTAACACGATCGAGAGAAGAGTAGACCTCATTAACTCTGAAGATGAAGAATGTTGGTGGTCCATGAAGAAGCCGCCAAGTAGCACCACAGAAATATGCAAACAACTTAATAGAGAGAATGAGATCAAGCAAGTAGGCAATACAATGGGGTGGCCATGTGCTCGCCTTTTACCAGAAGCTGATGTCTACGCCTTACCTTACACAGTCCCGTTCTGATAACATCAAAGAGCAGGAAGTTTTTAACAAGGAATCTGGTCGAGACATCCATGTTCTGGACCAGACAGTTTTTTGGTTTAGCCTTAAAATTCCAAGGTTGTATAAGAAGAACACACTGTTTGTTATTCTTTGCGGTTGGTAACCAATATAGTAATATCAGTATTTCGTCTCAATCTCTCTTGTTCTTATAATAATAGAATGAGAAATCGAAATGGAATTTTCATGTGAAGTGGATTAGTAACATTATCACAATTGATAAAACATTTGTAAATAACTAGACAAGCTTTCTCGGCTATCAGTTAAAATAGAAGTTGAATTAACCTCACAATTCGTTTTGTACGGAACTAAGAGATCACAAATGAAAACGGAAAACAACAACAAAAATGAAAAAGCGATACTTTTTTAAACCACCCTGTCATCCTCATCTCAAAGAGCTTCTTGACTTCCATGAGTGCTATTACAAGATGGAGCAGGCCTTTTGTGCTTTGTTCTTCTTTTTCTTCTGCTTTGGAGGTTGAAGGACCACTCTGATCGCTGCATCAAACACGCCCTTCACGTTCTGCAGTTATAGTCACATTGTTTTCATCAAAAGATGAAGAATCCAACACCGAAAAGATGATTCATGAGATGTCTTTTATTCGTTTACCTCTTGTGATTTTGAACTGCACTCGATGTAAGCTGGCGCTCCAATTAGCTTCTTCAGCTCCTCTCCCTTCCATGCAGAGAGGGAAAATGCTTAACGGTGGTAAAGCTGATAAAATTGCACTGAGGAAATAACTGTATTCTTACCTGAACAGTGGTAATAGGGACAGCACCAGGATGGTCGATGAAAAACTGTTTGTCATCTCGAAGATCTGACAACAACCAAGGTTAGACAATCAAAAAGGCCAGGATCATGAGTTGACTGAAGATCTTGCAAGTGTCTTTTATAAAGGTATACACTTGCTATACAGTAGCTATTTCATTGGAGGATGCTTAAAGGCGTGTGTTATAGGATATGGTTGCTTTATCACAAGAAGTGCAAGATACAAGAAGAAGCCTGTTGACCAATGATATTCTCTGAAAACTACCCTCAGTTTCACCTAACGAATACATCTTGAACATGTACAAGTTTTAACCACAATCAAGAGAAGGTGAAGTTTTATGTCCACTAATGTCATGATATATTATACCAGAGCAGCTTAATAAAGTGAAAAGGAAAATGGCAGTGTAAGCATGGGAATCAGACATATATATAAATAAATGCATAAACAAGGACAAATGTGAGAGGAGGAAGTAACCTAGTTTGGTTCCAACAAGGACAATTGGGACACCAGGAGCATAGTGCTTCAACTCAGGAATCCACTGTAAAAGAAAAGAAGCATCAAAATTTGGAACTCTCAATTGTTAAATAGTCGACCAGTTCGGACGAAACTGACCTTCTTGGAAACATTCTCATAACTAGCCTTACTAATGAGAGAGAAGGCAAGAATGAAAACATCAGCACCACGGTAACTCAAAGGTCTTAATCTGTTATAGTCCTCTTGCCCTGCATAAACCAAAAACATAATTTCGACCGATTCATCAAGGAAAGCTCTCTCACCAAGGATTATGAATTGGATCATCATTCATTACCTGCAGTATCCCACAATCCAAGATTCACCGTGGCTCCATTAACAACCACATTTGCACTAAAGTTATCGAAAACAGTCGGAACATAATCCTGTTCCAATGGAAATGTATACAACATTTTTAGTATGTATGGATCCCAATTCATATATGGCACAATCAGAATCAAATGAATCAGATATCAAAAAAAGGAGGGAGAATGATTGATGAATACCGTGGGAAAGGTGTTGCTGGTATAAGAAATCAGCAAACAGGTTTTACCAACAGCTCCATCACCAACGGTGACGCACTTTATGAACCTTGATGCGCTCATTGCCTCTTCTTCTTCTTCTTCGAGCCAAAATATGTCACAATTTACCAAAAAACAAAAGAGATCAACCTCAGATTTAAACCTGAGGAAGCCAGAAACACCCACAATGTGAAGCCAATTCCTCCGAAACTTCGACCATTATCTTTCAATTAACCATCTCAAAACCCTAGATATGTATAATGTGGAAACAAACCCCCCAAATAGAGAAAATCAGAAATGTGAAGAAGGAAGGAAGATGAATAAACAAAAGGGAACGTGAGGACGATGAATTGGAGGATGCGAGAGAGAGAGAGAACAACAACTAGAGAGAGAAAGAAAGAAGTAGAGAAGAAAGTGATGGCCGGAAATAATTGCCATTGAAGCGTTCGATTAATCTCAGCCATTCAACCTTCCGACTGTTTTGCAATCTTTTTACTTTTTTTACTTCTTCTGTTGTCTTTTAAATAATTACTATTTTACTTCTTCTTCTTTTTTCTGTTTGATTTTTTAGTGTATATTCAAATTAATTTATTTATCTTGTATACAAAAAAGTAAAATAAAGGAGTTGCACATAATGTATTTTGTCTTTGTTGTTTAAAATGCAAATAAGAAAAATTAACACTGGCTAAAATTATACGTGTTTTTAACTGTCTGTAAAATTTCTAGTACGATTTGTTTTACTATTCTAATTCATTTTTTTACTAGTTTTTCCGGATGCTCACCAAATGTGAAAAAATCTCTAAGTTATGATTCAATATTTATGAAACCAATCAGCCAATTGCGGTACAATAAAGTTGTAATGCACTAGTTCTTCCGCATACTCGCCAAATTTATGTTAAAATTTCAAGGATGTTTGATGATATTGAATGTGGTTAGTTGAATTTGCATGTTGGCTAGTGAGAATGTGGTGTATGGACCAAACCTGAACTTATTTGTATGTCAACAAAGTGTGGTAATATTTTCTGCCAAAAATTGCAATAATCTCAACTAACAAATATTTTACCGAGTATGTAAAATGTCAACATTGGTCATATTTGCCTTTCGTGAGGAAAGATGTCTATGCTAATGAACTTATTCGGGTCAACGTAACCTTCCTTGATAAGAAAACCTGCGACAGCGAGAACAAAAACGTTAAGAGTTGGGAATCTTTCACAAACCATGTAATTAATTTGTCGGAAAAAGTTAGCATTTGAAAATGTTCAAAGTAAAAGTTTTTATTTGATGTGTGTACGATGATACAATCACAGTTTTGATAAACCAGGATTCGTGGAGTTGGAATCAGTTTTATCAAATCAACATTCCAAAATTACTAACAAGTTTGAAAATATGCAATGACAAAAAATCATAAAAATCATAAATACACGAGCTACATATGGATGAATGAGAGAGTTAATCTATAAAATCCGACCAAATAACTCACCAAGTCTACGATTTATTATATGGCTTTTAACAGAGTAACGACTGAGAGAGACATATAAGAAGAGCATTGATGAAACTAACCCTGAACATCACGGCGAGTAGTCAACTGGAAGTCCAAGATGATACCCCGGCGCAACAAGCCCGCTATCACCGCCAAAGGTTGCCGTGGATCGTTTGTCGTGACTGTGACGGATCATTTATCTCTTCTCTCTCTCACCTGTAATTGTCAGAAACAGTTTAGATGGCAGAAATTTCTCAAAGATAAATTACACTATAATAACTCTCTTTAACATTATGACTACAATTCCCAAAATCAAGATGTTTCAGAAAATACACGGCTCAATTCGTCAAACAAAAAGGAGAAACATCAGATTCTTACCAAACCCTAAAGCAGAGTCTCAAAGCAGAGTTCTTGATTACGATGATAGTATATAATGAAATCACGGGGAAATTGGGTGAACGCTCTCTGTTTTTCTTTCTTTGCGTTGGTTGTAGTGAAGCTTGATGAGCCTTCCATTTCTAGCTATTTGCTTGGAGAGAAACCTGCAAGAACACTCGAAAAAGAAAACAGAGGAAGATGTGAGTTTAGACAAAGTGAAAATAGTATGATGCGTAAAACTGAAACTGACGAAACTTTAGTGAGAAGAATAGACCATGAAAGTGTTTCGATCAACAACATAAGTCGTAGAAAAGTAAGGAAACATCTAAGAATTCTTACCAATCTTAAAAGCAGAGTTCGGCTAGTGACTACGAGAAACCTTGGACGAACTTTGTTGAGAGGAATGAAACTTGCTCTCGATTAACTTTGGATGAACTTTGAGCTCTCTGACTCTCTCTCTCTTTGGTTTTTCAACTAGAAAAAAGACTTTTGCTTTCTGAAACTACGAGAATAGTAAGCGATTATACAGAAGAAGAAATGATTGTGGGAAGTAAGTGAGTGAGCACGAGCCACTTATATAGGCAGCTTCGGATTTCTTCTTTCAACGGCTACTTTTCTAACGTCTATATTTTCTTACCGTTGTAAATTTTGCGTCTCAAATAAGTTACCGTTTGTGCATGAGGTGACAATTGACTTGACAGGTTGACACCGAGATGAAAATTACACAACAACAAAAACTAGAAGCATTCATAATAAGCCCAATGGGCCAATAGAGACCCAACCAAAACCCCAAACCAACAAAAAATTAAGGACACTGTTCGTCATTAGTGGATAATTAATATTTTAGTGTAACACCTTCACAACGATCGTCTCTCAAGGTCAAATAGTAACTTAGTAAGTAGCCCTCTTGATACGAAGTAGGAACCAAAACGCTTGTCTTTATGGATTAGAATGTTTGTCATATCTTGTTCAAAACTAAAAATGTCTAAAAGTTATCTTGTTTTTATTTGTTATTACAATAACGAAATCATTTCAATCAAATTGATCTCAAACAACCAATGTAGTTTAGTGTTAGGTAGAATCTTCTTCCGAGATAGTTATGCCCCAGCTCTGCTTGCGACGGGATGGTAACTAAAACTTTTGAATAAACTATAGTTGCATAGATGAAAAATTGAATATATGCGAAGATTAGCAAAAGGGTTCTCCCATAACTATATTTAATACTTTGCTTTCTCCATATGACAAAACATTCTTCTCCCCTAAACTCTTCTTCAATCCTATTTATATATTCATCCTTCTGAGTCATTCTTCAATCTTATTCATCGGTCTGAGTTATTTTGCTTGCTCTTTGAAATTCTGACAATGGCAGTGAACGTTGATGCAGAGTACCTCAAAGAGATAGAGAAAACTCGTAGAGACCTTCGAGCTCTCATCTCTTCCAGAAACTGTGCTCCCATTATGCTCCGTCTTGCGTAAGATCTTTGCTCTCAGAATCATTCTCCGTTTTTCTTTCTTGTCTTGATGTTTCCAAATGCCAACTCTTCTGTGCATATAGATGGCATGATGCAGGAACCTATGATGCCAAGAAGAAAACCGGAGGTGCCAATGGATCTATCAGATTCAAGGAAGAGCTAAACCGTCCACACAACAAAGGTTTGGAGAAGGCAGTCGCCTTCTGCGGTGAGTTTTATGATTAAACCTTCTAATCCGTTACTACTACTCTTCAGGACCTGCAAGCGGTTGCTGTCTCCTTTGATGTCTAAATTTTGGTTTCTAATTTCAGAGGAAGTAAAGGCTAAGCATCCCAGAGTCTCTTACGCAGACCTTTATCAGGTAAATCAACATTGGTATACAGCATCTCGAAGCCATTAAACTCATAAATACTCTCTTCCCCCTTGATGGTTAGCGTGACAGATTCTTTCATTTCATTTCAGCTCGCTGGAGTTGTTGCAGTGGAGGTTACTGGCGGCCCTGCAATCCCATTTACACCAGGCCGTAAGGTAGTTACACTTACCGCTAAAGCGTATGCGTTAAATCATCGTTGCTAAGTGAGTTTACTAATGTTGAGAAATATGATACCAGGATGCTGATTCCGCGGACGATGGAGAACTTCCAAATCCAAATGAAGGTTACTCCTGCAGCTTGTAGCTCCTGCAACGGAATTCTATTTCACAAACTGACTAAGCCCTCCTTTTGGATTATTGCAGGTGCCTCACATTTAAGAACTCTCTTCTCTCGTATGGGTCTATTGGATAGAGACATTGTAGCTCTCTCTGGAGGTCACACTTTGGTACTTATTACTAACTATCCTTCAAAATATCCGCCAGTCACTAAACATGCTCCAATGAACCAACTTGGTTGCTACTTTGTATATAGGGACGTGCACATAAGGAGAGATCAGATTTTGAAGGTCCTTGGACACAGGACCCTCTCAAGTTTGATAACTCGTATTTCGTGTAAGCCAACGATAAAGTCACACAAGAGTTAAAGCGAGAGAGAGTGAGAGTTCTGAAACTTACATTTTTTGCTGATTGGTTTTTCAGAGAGCTTCTAAAAGGGGAGACTCCGGGATTGCTACAACTTAAAACCGACAAGGCTCTACTTGATGATCCCAAGTTCCACCCTTTTGTTAAGCTGTATGCAAAGGTAGATTAGATTTCACTACGATTATAAGAAACTTTTACTTTGGATGATTCTCTGGTTTCATCAACAACAAAAATGATTTTGATGTGTATGTCAGGACGAGGATATGTTCTTCAAAGCCTATGCAATTTCACACAAGAAACTCTCAGAACTAGGATTTAATCCGCCAAGAAGAATTCCTTCAGCAGTGACGCAGCAGACGCTTGGAATCGCTGTTGCTGCAGCTGTGGTGATCTTTACAATATGCTATGAAGCAAGCAGAAGAGGCAAGTGAGGAAGTTTCGCAGATGCAATAAGGGACGAGAGAAAAATGTTAATTGAATGTATGCAATAAATACAAAGATTCATGCAATGTTACCTCCATGCTCCTTTTCAAGCTTCAGTGCTTTGGACAAAATTATGGATGTTACATCGCAGTATGTGAACTCTCCTCAAAAACAATTACTACTGTTACCAAATTAAAGATACAGAGTCTAACTGAGAAACGAACTGTGGATGAGAAGACTAAATTTCTTTTGGAACAACCAGGAATATCAATAGCTGATTAGGTTGCTATAACCTTCCAACTTTTGATGACTCATGGTTTCCATAACGAACAATCTGACTCAAGAAACCATGTTCTGTGCTCGGGAATAACATAGAAATACACGATAAGTAAATACTCTATTCAAGAAATGGGAGATATATTTATCTCGAAGTAGCAGCATAGCATTTATTTTTTCAGAAACACACATCTGAGAATACAGCATTAATAACATTTGACACTATCATGGGCGAAATCAAAAGTTAAAACTTGATAAGTAGGTTCCTCGGCCACAGATACTTATCCTGTAATCCACTAGCATATATCTTATGAGACCCTGACAAGTGGAGAAAAACTAAAATCAAAGTGCCCTGAAACTATCCGTTTTATCTAGCCTGGCAGTACCGGAGCTTGATGATTCGCCAAGTGGATCAGGAGAAGCTGCTCTAGAAGAGTCTCTTCCTTTCAGAGAAGTTGGCATTCCAGAGATCTCCTATAAAAAAAGTAGCTAGAGTCATCATCCTAAAAGTGGTCATACTCAAATCACACTAGATGGCTGAAACAATTCAATAACTTACCTTCATCAAATGCAACCTCATGTCAGTAGGACGAGTATGGTTACCAATGCAGGCCATTGCAAACTTGGAATAACTAAACAACACATCAGCAGCAGCTTGCTTCTGCTCATCAACCTATAAGATATCATCAGCTCAACTCTTCAATAACAATTACACAACAAACTCCAAAAGTCATGAACTTTGGTTAAGAATCAGAAACAGAGAACAACGAAGCTACACAGGATTCCGATTTAAGATAAAAGCCAAAGGACTCATCTAAGACTAATCATGATTCTTATTGATCAAAAAGGAAGTGATACCATTCACTAATAATCCTAAAGCTCAGATTTTTATAAATTGGTTTTCCCCATTCCAGTAACATTGAAGAAACCATAATTTGAATACTTGTTCCTTTAAACAATGATTCAACATCTTGATTTCATGGCGCAGATTAAAAATGACACAGCTTTTACATCCGATTTGATCCCTAATAATCTGAATTTCAAAACATAGAAAAAATTCAATAAAGCTGAAGAATTAGAAATCAGAAGTCGCACCTCGTATTCTTCTGTCATTGTGGAGAAGCGTATTCCTCTGTTTGGCTCTCTTCTGGTCTTGTGTAGAAGACAGCTACCACAAAGTGACCTACTTTACCTAATTTGGATCTCAGCTTCGAATTCGAGAAACACCAAGCTCGCTGGTTCGAATTCTATTTTGTAGGACTATTCAGATACTACTAGGGTTTGATTGATAATTTCTCTTAAATTGTGGGGCTGAAAGTGAAATAAACACTATTTTACTTACTGTAAAACGCCGTGTATTTTATTCCGGTCGCATAAAAAAACGACAAAGCTTGTGACATCATCACACAATTACTTGTCCTATCATGTTTTTGATCAAAGGTTTTTCTTTTTGGTTTTAAGATTTGATTTTGTTCTTATTAAATCGGATCAGTCAGTATATACAAATACAGATGACTTATTGGAAAGGTTTGTTCAATTTTATTGGAAACTTGCGAGATCAGGGACAAATTATACTCACTTTATATGCTATTTAGCGGTTACCAATTCAAACACATTATCTAAAATTGTATAAATATTTGTATAAATCTCATGATTCTTGAAGAAGCAAAACACTTTTGCATCAACAACAACACAACACAACAAAATCTAATATTTTCAAACCTCTATGGTCTGTTTAATGCTTATGTACCAAGGCAATGATATTGATATACAAACAACACAACGTCCATTAGCCTACTTAGAACTTTTTTTCCCCTTCTTTCTCTCTTTAGCTGCCGTTTTAACTACGGTTTTAGCGAGTGATGATGGCTTCATGGCACTCTTGGGGTTAAGAGCTTGTCTAATCTTGAAAACAGTCCACGCCGTTCCAAAAGCATGCCCTGCTGCGCTAAGCCCTTCGTTTGTCGCTTGTGCTGTCTTTGCTCCATACCTACAAGTAACATCCAAACATTAACTATCTTTTTGGCATGGTATGAGCACATTCTCTTGTAAACTTTTTCAGTTACTTACTTGTGATCGACGATTTCAGTAGTTACATCTGAAGTTGTTTTCATAACGTGTCTTCCTGCTACTTCGACAGCATCACAAACCTTGTCTGTCACAAATGGGTAAACAAATCTTTATTAGTTTCAATCATCAGAAGCCTAATAAAGATAGATAAGAGATATACGATATAGTCAACTTACTGAATCCATCAAGTGTTGCAAGAACCATTTCTCCAGGAAGAAGCCCAAAGAGTTTCTGCCCAGCTTTGCTATTTATCACTGAACTCGAGAAGAATCCAGAAACTTTAACAACACCAGAGAGCACACCATTCGCCACTTTCTCTGTCATTTTTGTCATCTTCTTTACTCTGTTACATATATAACTCAAAACCTCGATAAAAAGTTTAAAACACAAATATCAAAGATAAGCAAATAAAGGTCGTACCTTTTGAGACGTTTCAAAGTTCCAGGACTAACTTGTCTCTCCTTCTCTGCTTTGGACAACTTCTTCTTCATGAAATCATTTCCCCACATGAGTCTATCCATTGTGAGATCCCCACACCATAAGATCCCTTTAATCAATTGACCAGAACCAGCAGCGATCAGTTTCGCTGCAACGCCACTGTAATCCTCAACATTCGGAGCCAGAGTCGTCCAATAAGCCGTACACTGCTTCTCCACCATCTTTTTCCTCTTTCCCTTCAGCTCCTCCGGTGAAGTCTCCTTCGCCGCCGTCAAATCCAAAACGTTCTCTTCTTTCTGTTTCTCCTCCGCTGTGAAACTACTGTAATCAGCTAAGATCTTGTCTAGCTTCTCAAGCATCGGTTCTTGACCTTTCGAAGCCATTGTTAATCCGTAGTTCAACATCTCGTTCTCTGTTTCGTTGACTGAATGATCCGATGACTCGGATTCTTTAACGGGTCGGAGCGAGAAGAAGTAATGAGACTCATCGACTTTAACGGCGGGTTCGTCTTTAGTCAACGGCCATTGGATCTCGTCACCGACGCGAGCGAAAACCGCGACGGTGATATCTCCTTGAACAAGACGGAGAATCTCGAGATCGCCGCAAGCGAGCTCTACGCTGTAGGATTTGTCAATGAGGTGGACCATCGCGCCGTGGATTGTGAGAATCACTTCCTCCGTCGCGAGAGGAGGCGCTGAAGCTGAGTCAGAGGCGGTGGGATCGGGGAAGATATTGTTGACAAGATCATTGACATTGATTGAAGGATAGAGATTATTATTATTAGTAGAAGAGGAGGAGGAAGAGGACTTAGGGAGAGGAGCAACGGTGGTTGAAGTGTCGACGGTTGGATAAAGCTTGGGAGGAGTTGCAGAGCATTCCATTATCGCCGGTGATTTAGGAGGAGGAAGACGAAGGGGGAATGAAGAAGAACAAGTGTTTGGTTATTTATATGAATTTGAAAAAGATTTGGGGCAGAAATAGAAAAAGTCAGAAGATTAGTGATGGAAGAAAGCGAATCTAGTTTGATTAACTGTTAAGTAACCTTGCTGTCGGAGTCTCGGAGATAGGAAGACGTGGGCGTTGCGTGTTTCAAGAGGAGCATACTTTTTGACTATGAACCGGGCCGGTTTAACCTTTTTTTTAACTATTTTAGGAGATTTTCCCGCGCTTTATCCAAATATTAAATTTGTTTATATCCAAAATTTCTTTTTGTTGAGTGTATATTGTACATTTGTTTATTGTTTTGCCACCTTTTTTAGTGTCACACTAAACAAGAATTATTCAAGTAATTAAGATGTGTAATTGACTATGATAATGGTAATCTGTATTGACTTTGTTTTGCCAAATGAAATTCTATTTAACAGTAGGATCTTACCTAAACCATGGAGGAAAACTTTGGTTTTTTTTTCTATTAGAAAACATAAAAGGCAAAAAAAATGATTAAAAGGTATAATCAATTATGATGATGAAAATTTTTTCTTGTATAAAAATAAGAATAAGATTTAAAGGGATATAACACTTATACTATTTTTTGTATAAAAATATATGTCTACTAAAAACATAATATTCTGTCACATGTTATTTTCTATTTTGTTTAAGAAGAAATCAATTGCATAATCTCATATCACTCTATGAAGTACAATTATTTGAAAATTAAATAATAGAGTTTTAGATGTCAAAAAAAAAATCAATAGAGTTTTTAGAGTAATTAAAACTGTATAAATAAGTAAGATTAAGAAAATCTATAGATTTTAAAAAAAATTGTGCACCAAATCTAAAGAGTGAATAAGATTTATTTCTAACATACAGCTTTTATCCCTTGACAATTGTCATTTGACTTTTGAGTTATAGCAGTTGTGTTGTCATCTTGTGTCACTTTTAATATTAAATTACAAAACAAGTCCTCAATTTTAAAATAATTAACATCAGTGAGATCAGAATCTAAATGTTACTGTACTTTACAGTTGACAATTTAATTTTCACTGTACTTTGTTTGACCCCCAAAAAGTACTGTGTTAAAAAGGCAAAAAAACCAAACTAAAGTTCGCCGGGAAGCGAAATCGTCATCTTCCCTGTTTTGCTGTTTAGTCTGCAAGAGAAATTTCAGATTCCGGCGGAGAAAGCTATAACGATTCTTCAATGGATCCCACTTCTTCTTCTTCCTCTGCTCTTAGATGGAAAATTCTTCGCCAAGCGCTTCTCCGTAGATCTGGTTGATACTCCCCTACTCCTTCTCCTTCCTGCATCCACTTTTCGATTTCACACATTCGCATAGCTAATGGATCATCTTTCAATTTTCCTCAGATTCTCAATCTCAAACTGAGACCAAACGGATTTCAAGGAAAGCAACTCAAGGATTCAACTTGATTCCTTGTCAAGTGGTGGACTCTTCTCCTCAATCGGATAAGTCTCGTGAAGCATCCGTTTGCTACACACTTCCCATCACTGGCTCTCCCAAACTCTATCTAACGTTAGGATTTTGATCTGAAGTTTTCATCAAATGAAACAATGTTATGTTTTGTTCGATAGATTTGCCACTCCTAAGAGCTTCTTTAAAATATATGCAGACAAAGAGTGGATAATTGTAGTGATCTCAATGACTTCGAGATATCTAATCGATACAACATTGATAATACTGGACTTGTCTGTAAGTTCTCAATCTCACTGTATCTCTCTACTTGTCACATAAATTAGTGTCTTTGTTGGTTTTGAAACTTAGTAGTACAATGTTGCTGCTCTGCTCTGTGTATTTGGCTTGTTTGCGGCTGATACAATCGCTAACCAAACTATATCTGCTTAAACTTTTAGTCTGTCAATATACAACGTGGCATTAACCATGATTCAAACAAGTTAAGAATAAAAAAGATTTAGTTGCTTAGGGAACTCTAATGCTATCTAAATTGTGATTCTCTGAATTCATACTGTCGTTGTTTTCCAGGTCAGTGGCCCTCTGAAGAAGTACTAGCCTACTTTTGCAAGTCTCAGCCAGAACGTTTCAGGTTTAAGACTGATTTGCATCTGTGTTCTTTGTTCTTTTATAACTTCGTCTACTTAATTTTACTCGGCTCATTGGGATGTTGCAGAGGTAAAAGAGTAATTGAGCTTGGATCAGGGTATGGATTAGCCGGTTTAGTTATTGCAGCTGCAACCGAGGCATCAGAAGTGGTAATCTCCGATGGAAACCCCCAAGTAGTCAATTGTATCCTTCATGTTTTGTTTTTGTGTTGTGCATATACTGTTTCATTAGAATTGTCTTCTTCTATGGCTGAAACCCTTGAGATATGGAATCTCGGTACTCAAAACGTTTTGGATTCATTGATGTACTTAACATCCAGATATTAAACGTAACATAGAAACCAACTCCATGGCATTTGGTGGCACAAGCGTAAAAGCCATGGAGTTGCACTGGAATCAGCATCAACTTTCAGAGTTAACCAACACTTTCGACATCATAGTTGCAAGCGATTGGTACCTTGCTCTCCATTTTAGTCTTCCGCTTTTTCGATATGTTTTTTTCTCATCCCTTATCATGACACATATTTTTATGATTCAACAGTACATTTTTCAAGGAATTTCATAAGGACCTTGCGAGAACCATCAAGATGCTGCTTAAAGCCAAAAAAGCCTCCGAAGCATTATTTTTCAGTCCTAAGAGAGGTGACTCCTTGGAAAAGTTCATGAAGGAGATTAAGGACATTGGTTTACACTACATTTTAACTGAAAACTACGATGCACAAGTTTGGAAGCGCCATGAGACGCTTGTGAAAGGAGACGAAGCTTGGCCTAACTATGACAAGAATCATTGCTACCCTTTACTTATTCAAATTACTAATCAGATTTAGTCAAGACTCTCATATTTGCGGCTATGGATGGGGAATAAACGCAGAGGTACACCTAATCTCTCAAGCTTTTTTTTTAACATATTGAGTTGTATGGATATCATATCAAGTGGGTGGACTTGAAAGTTGAAACCTTTTGACTCTCTGCAAGATGCTCCTATCTTCCTTTATTAGTATAGAGAGGTCCACACCACACATACACGAGTTAGGCAAAGCCGTTCAATTAAAGAGAAGATATAGAACAATATTAATAAGAAAAGCTTTAAAGATTCTAGATCAAGTGTACTGCCATTGATGAACTACATCAAACTTTTCTTCATTCTAAATCCGGCTTTTTTAATCTAACTTCTAGTAGTCTTTTCTTGTTTTCTTAGTGCTGAAAATAAACTTTCTGTACTATTAAGGGAATTAATAATAACCGTTTGGGAATGGTAGAGATGAACCAAGGAATCATTTGAGATGGAATCAGCCATCTTTTTATCTAGAAGAATCTTTGTTTTTGTGTGTGTGAGCCTATATGTGATCTCAATATAATTGGAGTCATTATGAACTTAAGTACTTTTAATTTCTTGAATTATGCCGCTCATGATATGAAAATGATACAAGGTGACGAATCAAATATTTCAATTGAAGGTTTCCCTCAAAAGTGACAAGCTTTGCCTTCACTATTGAGGAAATTAACAGTTCCACGTCAATTTTGCACCTTCTCTGTTTCTACTTCTCTCTTAGTTTTTTGTCATTTTCTTGTTGCGATAACCAAAGCTACAAGCTGATCCAACCGAAAATCAAAAGGAGAAGAAAAGAAGCGGTATTTCTAGTCGATTCTCCGATAGCCATAGCCGCGTAATAAGAATTCGCTAATGACGCTTCTTCTATCGGTTGTTGTATCTCTGTACTCGAGTCAGTTCCAGAACCAGATTCACCTCCTGTCTCTTCAGGAGGTGGTTCTTTCGAAGACTTCAAACTGTTTCACACAATACAAATACATAATCAAAGCTTTGATCTTTATAAACCAAACTCTGTCTTTCTTTAACTGTTTTAACTAAATCTACCTTGACAATTTGGGACAAAAAGTGATGGTGTAATCAGCACCACTACAAGTGAAAGTACTTGTGGCATCATCATACGCGTAACTGTACGATTTAGGACAAGCTGACTTAAAAACTTGTGAGTACATCGACGGCTTGCAGCTATCTGGTGAACCGTATGCGCCACTGCAGCAATATTCCGGTCTTCCAAACGCCTCACACGCACTTCTACAAGCCAAACTCCTCTTGGCTTTGAGCTCCGTTGGGCAATTCTGGTTTAAGTCCGTGACACACCCTGTGGTGGGGCACAAACCAGAACCCTCCACGATCATGGGGAGGTTATAGCCATCAACAAGGCTGACATCATAAAAGTCTAGAGACCCGGAAATACCGAGAGTGAACTCGGCTAGTGTGGCTGGCGGTTCAGCTCCGGATCCATTACATTCCATCTCCCCTGAGCCGCAATCTCCGGTGGATCAGCTCGTGGTACTACTAGAACCATCAAAGTTGCAGCCAGTACGGCCCCAAAAGCGACCAGACCAACCTGCAGGTGCTCGGAAAGTGCGAGAGGTATCTTTGGAGAGCTCGAATCCAGTGGAATCGAGTTTGGGACTACCTGAACCGGATAAAATCCCTGGCCACACTGGGAAATCGCATTTGTTAACTAGCGTGAACGTTGTACACTTAACACCTTTAGGGAAAACAAAAACAGAGGAAAAAACAAAACGAGCTTCAGTAGAATTTGAGGAAGAGTGAAAAACTGAGATGAAGAAAACGTAAAAAATCGCTGACCATCACGGAGCAGCAAGAGGATAAATCCAAGAACAGAGGCGTAACGTGGGAGATGGAGACTGAACAGAGCCATGAGAAGGAGACAAGAAGACTGAGAAATCACAGAATCTCAAAGGGAATTGGTTGTGAGTGAGAGAGAATCTCTAATCATAAGGTCCAAGTATGTTTTTCCTCTGCAACTGATACTTGCTTTGTGTTATTTTTATATGTCAATGGGAATTCGATTGTGAAAGATGTATGAATAAACAAATATAGCAACTTTTTGAAAGAAAATGTTCGCCGCCACACTATGAATATAGCAACTTTTTTTTATGTGTTTTATTGTATAACCTAAACACTGTGATTACCCGCCAAGTTTAACAGATATCCTTGAAGTTTAACATTAATTAAGATAAGTTGATTTTGATACCTAATGATAAGTCTCTTATCTCTTTGCAAGCATCAATATACTTGGCTAGATTATTATATGGCTTTATAATCAGATTTCAAAATTGTAAAGTTTATTTGTTTAAGTTCTTCCATTTATTTATTTATCATTTTATGTTATTTTAAAATTTTAAAACGCATTACCAATCAATTAGTTGTGCAAGCAAAACTGTTATATATCTTACAGAGACACCATAAAGACTGAACATTTGTCTAAAAAATTACGTAGAAACTAATAGTAATACTAGAACTAATCCAATCTAAAATAAGTTGTTCTTCTACAAATTATCACCTAGAATAAATCACTCCTCGACTAACTAAAATCTTCTCTTCAATGATCTTTTCTTTCTCGTCGAATGATTGAGATTGATGTTATTAAAAACTTCAAACGCAGCCGTACATGAATCACAAAACGCGTTGCATCACCCAAGACGCGACAGCCAAAACGCCAATCGAAAACACGGCAGAAAGAGTTGGCGACGCGTTTGGAGATGCCTTAGAGTAGCTAACAGCTACGGGTTGGACTCCCTTCGTTGCACTCTTCACACTGAAAGACAAATTACACAAGAAAACAAATTTTAGTATCACCAATTTATTAAAGTAACGTTTTCTATAAAATATATTTGAACTATTTTGCAATGTGAACAAAAGAGCCGTGTTGGACCACGGTTCACCGACGTTTGAATGAATAAAAATCTAAATGCATACAACAGAGAACATTAGATATTTTTTCTATTTTCATTTATTTTGGTTGATATAATTATGCCAACGGGTGAAAATGTGAATGTCGTCTTGTCATATGATTTCACAAATTGACAAAAGAACACGGACCATTATGAAAAAGTATGTTCCATGATTTTTATTCGGTGATTGACCTCAAATTCAAAACGTTACACAAACAAAACAAAAAGGTGAATAATTCATCTCCAACCAACATTATCAAACTTTTGAATGTGATAAAAAAATCGAAACCGGACTTCTTCTAAAGGAATCAGAACCAAACTTTTTTCCTTTTTCAATATGATTTGATCAGATCATCGGAACCAACCTTTTCTAATTAGCAAAAAATATACCAATTTTTTTGAAAAAAATTCTAACTCGATTTTTGTACTTTTTGGTGAATAATGGAAATAGAAATTTTTTTACCTTGGGTTAGGAGAAGGACAGAAAGTGATGACGTAATCAGCTCCGCCACAAGTGAAGGTACTAGTTCCGTCGTCGTAAGCGTAACTATAAGCTCTCGGGCACGCGTTTTTGAAAAACTGTGAGTACTCGCTTGGCTTACACGTGTCCGGCGTTCCAAACGCGCCGCTACAGCAGTACTCCGGCGTTCCAAACGCTTCACACGCGCTTTTGCAAGCTACTCCTTCAGCTCCCGTCGTCGCCACTTTCAGCTGAGCAGGACATGGACCGTTGAGCTCCGCAACGCAGCCGGTTGTCGTACAGTTTCCGGCGACGCCTCCGGCATCTCCTCCACCCTGAGGGACGATGGTCATCGGGATGTTGTAACCGTCGACGAGACTGACGTCGTAGAAATCGAGACCATTAGCTCCGTTTAAGGTGAATTCAGCGAGTGTAGCCGGAGGTGCAGCACCGGATCCGGAGCATTCTACGGTGGAAGAACCACAGTCCCCGGTGATGCAAGTGAATCTTCCGGTGGTTGCGTCTTGTGTGCAGAGAGTACGACCCCAAATACGACCGGACCAAGCTGCGGGGATCGGGATAACTCGTGTCTCGGTAGGGTTTAAGGAGAATCCGGTTGTAGGTAAAGGAGAGGTTCCGGCGCCGGAGAGAAGTCCAGGCCAGACGGTGTAGCTACACTGGTTAACGATGGTGAAAGTGGTGGAGGAAACTCCATAGATGAAAACAAGAATTAGAAGAAGAAAGAGAGAAACTTGAGATTGACCCATTAGAGCAGAGAGTCACCAGAATCTAAATATATGAACTTTTGTGTTTTTATGTCGCCGGAGATGAGTTTACCGGTGACTCTGTTTCTGCTCTCGAGAGAAATGTATAAAGAGTGCAAATGTGAAGGCGTTGTATTTATATGGTAATGAAAGAAATTGGAGTGAGAGAGAGAGGTTTAGGGGATGGTTGAATCTTTTAAAGGGCTTGGAGATTTTTTAGAAAGGTCGGCTTCACGTGAGCCCATGCCGCCTTTGTCTAAGTTAGTCGGCCAATGTGTCGTTCATGTTCACGTTATTATTATTTTTAATGAGCATTTATATGTAGAAACATTTCTTTTGAATCATAGAAATATTATTATATCATGTTCTTAATTGTTTATTTTGTATGATTCGTGCAATATGACAATATGGGTTGCATATGGATATTGATCAGTCTTGATGTCGGTGATCTAAAATAGAACTTGTCTCCTCCTTTGGCTTAAATAATATATTAGACGATCCATTACTTCGTTTGTAGTTTTCTTTTTCTTTAAGTAAAAGAGCAGAGCGAGAAAAAATTGGTTAGTGGTTTATCGATCACTAACGCAGACTAATCACCATAAAATGGAAATGTATTGAAGGAAATAAGGTGAACAACAAAAAAGGCTGACAAAGAAAACGTATTGTGTGATGCCATCCTTAGATTCTGCCCTCTTCTTTCTTCCAAGGGACACGGTCTTACAAAGTATCTATAGCTACTATCCACCCAAGTTGTGTTGTGTCACTGTTAATTAATTATTACAATAAGTACAAGATGACAAAACTAAATATGATGATGTTTGATATTTCGTGAGACTCTCAAACATCTATCTCTCTCTATTTAGAATTCAAGCAGGAACATACAATACAGAAGTTCAGGAGAGGAATACAATTTTTTTTTTTTTTTTTTTTT